>RCUJ01000232.1_pt1 | contig 32125 bp, 28 predicted proteins | sample 2166321 | NCBI WGS metagenome assembly RCUJ01 (sample SAMN09932808, study PRJNA488358) | compost metagenome | feature: garden; material: soil; isolation source: compost soil in an enriched community after 118 h of incubation | place: Germany: Experimental Botanical Garden Goettingen | collected... | reverse complement strand
GTCGCAAGACTTCTCGTGGGACGTCAAGAACCCGGCGCCGACCGCCGTCGATGACAGCGGCGCGACCAAGCAAGGTGCAGGTCTGAGCGTCAGCGCCGAAGACGGCGTCTTGGCCAACGACACCGATCCGGATGGCGATACGCTGACCGTCTCGCAAGTCAACGGCCAGCCGGGCAATGTGGGCACGGCTATCGCCGGCTCCAACGGCGGCACGTTCACCTTGAACGCCGACGGTTCCTATAGCTTCAACCCCGGCACCGCGTTCCAGCACCTGGCGAACGGTGTCAGCGCCACCACGTCGATTGCCTACACCGTCTCCGACGGCGAAGGCGGCACGTCAACCGCGACCCTGACCGTGACGGTGACGGGTACCAACTCAGGCCCGACCTCCACCGCGATCGCCAACCAGAGCGGCGAGGACTCGCAGACGGTTGTGAGCCTGGATGTATCGAGCCACTTCGCGGACGCGGACGTAGGTACCGGCGACAAGCTGGCCTTCAGCGCCACCGGCTTGCCGGCTGGCCTGACGATTGATCCGAACACCGGCATCATCAGCGGCAAGATCGATCATTCCGCCTCGCAGTTTGGCGGCACCGGCGTGCACACGATCACGGTCACGGCAACCGATTTGGCTGGCGCGTCGACGACGCAGACCTTCAAGTGGAATATCACCAATCCGCTGCCCCAGGCTGATCACGACCAGGCCAATACTGACGAAGATACGTCCATCCAGGTCACCGACGTCACGAAGGGCGTACTGGCCAATGACGTGGATCCGGATGGCGACCCGCTGCACGTCTCCGCGGTGGGCGGAAATGCCAACGGCGTAGGCCAGGCGGTCGCTGGCCTGCAAGGCGGCACCTTCATCATCTACGCGGACGGTACTTACTCGTTCAACCCGGGCAATGACTTCCAGAATCTGGCTGAAGGCCAGCCTGGCCAAACCTCGGTCTGGTACACGGTTTCGGACGGCGAAGGCGGCACCAGCCAAGCCTTGTTGACCGTCACGGTAATGGGCAAGAACGACGCGGCCACCATCAGCGGCTCAAGCTCGGGCCAGGTCTACGAGGATTCGCCGGTGTTCGCCAGCGGCAAGCTCACGGTCTCGGATCCGGATGCCAATCAGAGCTATGTGCAGGCCCAGGCAAGCGTGCCGGGCAAGTACGGCACGTTCACTGTCGACGCCAACGGCAACTGGAGCTACCAGTTGAATAACGCGCTGGCCGAGGTGCAAAACCTGAAGGCCGGCGAAACGTTGACCGAGAACTTCACCGTCACGTCTCAAGATGGCACCGCGTCCAGCCCTGTCGACGTGACCATCGTTGGCACCAACGATGCGCCGGTCTCTGGCGATACGTCCGCGCATCTGGCTATCGGCACCTCGTACGTGCTCAAGACGTCCGACTTCCCGTTCAATGACGGCGTGGAGAACGACAGCTTCCAGAGCGTGGTCGTTACCCGCGTGCCTGGCGCCGGTGAAGGCACCCTGATGTTCAACAACCAGCCGGTGACCACGGGCCAAGTCATTACCGTGGCCGACATCCAAGCCGGCAAACTGGTGTTCACGCCCTCGAGCGCAGGCGGGGACGCCACGTTCGACTTCTCGGTGCGGGATTCGGGCGGCACCGCCCACGGCGGCCAGAATACGTCGGCCGACCATACGTTCACACTGAGCACCGACAAACTCGTCCTGGGCAACAACAACAGCAATACGGATTTGAACGGCGGCGGTGGCAACGACATCCTGGTGGGCGACCGAGGCGGCTCCGTCACGGCCGTGGAACCGGGCAAGAACTACAACATCTCGCTGATCGTCGACGTGTCCGGCAGCATGACGGATAAGATCGGCAACACCAAAGTAACGCGGATCGACCTGCTCAAGAGTTCGCTGGTATCGCTGGCCAATCAACTGGCCAATCACGATGGCGTGGTGAACGTTCGCCTGATTCCGTTTGCCGACACTGCGCAGAAAGGGGTGACGCTGAACAACCTGACGGCGCAGAACGTCCACCTGTTGCTCAATGCCATTGATAGTTTGAAGGCCGACGGCAACACCAATTATCAAGATGCCTTCAACAAGGCCGTGGCCTGGTTCAACTCCCAGGTTTCGGACGGAAAGGATGCGGCTCACGACTACCAGAACCTGACGTTCTTCCTGACGGACGGCAATCCCACCGTCTACGGTTCCAGCGGGAACCAAAGCAACGGGGCGATGCAGCAGGCCGTCGATGCAGCCAAGCCGCTGGTGGACGGATCCGGCGTGCTGGTTGGCGATAACAAGGTCGTGATGTACGGCATTGGCATCGGTGCGGGTGTGAACAGCGACTATCTGCGTTTCTTCGACAACACCAACGCAACGGGCACTGGTTCGCAAAAAATTCAGGAAGGCAGCGGTTGCAACAGCACCGAGTACACCGTCAGCGGTACGGTCGGCCAACCCCAGATCGTCAACAGCGCCAACGAACTTGACGCCGCGCTGCAAGGCGGCCATTCGTCGACCGAGCTGGCTCCGGTCTCCAGCGACACGATCAATGGCGGCGAAGGCAACGACATCATCTTCGGCGACACCATCAACACCGACCACCTGTCGTGGGCCGGCCATGCCCAGGGCACCCATGACGGCCAGGGTTGGCAGGCGTTGGTGGACTTCATGACGGCGCAAAAGAACGGCGTTGCCCCTACTACCGCGGAGATCTACAACTATCTGCAGCAGCACAGCGCCGAATTCGACAAGCCCAATGACACGCGCGGCGGAGACGACTTCCTGTACGGCGGCAAGGGCGACGACACCCTGTTCGGCCAGGGCGGCAATGACTACCTGAACGGTGGTGAGGGCAACGACACCCTCTACGGCGGCACGGGCAAGGACATCCTGGTCGGAGGCAAAGGCAACGACATCCTCGTGGGCGGCGCCGGCAGCGACACCTTCCGCTGGGAACTCAACGACCAAGGCACGGCCGCCACGCCCGCCGTGGACCGCATCAAGGACTTCTCGATGGCCACACCCGCCAATAACGGCGACGTGCTCGACCTGAAGGACCTGCTGCAACACGAAGAGAACAACCCGCTGACCAACTATCTGCAGGTCAAGAAGGAAGGCAACAACACGGTGATCAACGTCAGCACCAATGGAGACCTCCAGCACAACGTCGACCAGAAGATCATTCTGGAGAACGTGGACCTCACCAACAACGGCTCGCTGACCAGCGCCCAAGTCATCAATGACCTGTTGAACAAGGGTAAACTCATCGTCGACCATCATTGACCCACCCACCACGCGATCCGGCCCGGCGGGCCGGATCGCGGGTTTATTCCCGTATCCCATGCCCAAGCATTTTTTTGAACGCGACCAGCTCCTGACCTGGTTCAAGGGAAACGCCGCCGCGGCCGATTACGTGGACATGGTGTGCCGTATCGCGCATCTGTGGGACGATCTGATCGACCGCGACAAGGATGTCCCTGACGAAGATATCAATCAGGGCTTCTTCGAGGCGCTCATACGCCTGCCCCGGAATGCCTTTTACCGCTCGCATTTCGACCACCTGAATGCGGTCCTCATCAATGCCGTTTCGAATTGGCAGATTGCCACCAAGCTGGAGCGCGACGGCGGCAATTACGAGAAGAGCATCGCATTCGTCCTGCGCTCGTCCTATGCCGACCTGATCACGCAATCCGCACTGATCGTCGGAGGCGAAAAATGGGCATGTCAGGTGGGCGAAGAAGTCCGCAAGGCCACGCACGGCGAAACCTACGACGGCTACATCAAGAACCTCACGCAAGAGGCGTCGGACCGAGCACGAATGAAGGCCGCCCGGCAGGCCAAGCATAAGTAAGCAACCGCCTGATATCCCGAAAGAACTGCACCCACATGCGGCCAGATTACTTGCCCCAGGAATCATGCTCCGCCGCCGCCCGCTTCGGTTGAAACGGGTTATCGGCCTTGCCTTGCTTGGCCTCACATGCTGGTGGGGCGGCACGTTCGCCATCGAACTCGATGCCGTCAAACTGCAGAACCTGGCGGCAAGTCGCTACGGCGCTAAAAGCGCCAGATCTGTTTCCAACTGGCTGCAATTGCTGCGCAACCCGCCGCCCGCGACGGAAAGAGACCGCCTGACGCTCGCCAACGATTTCTGGAACCAGGCGCTGCTGTCCGCCGAAGACATCACCCTCTGGAAGCAGGCCGATTACTGGGCCACACCGTTGGAATCGCTGGGCCGAGGCGCCGGTGACTGTGAAGACTACGTCATCGGCAAGTACTTCACCCTGTTGGCGATGGGTGTGCCCGCCAACAAGCTGCGTTTCATCTACGTCCGCGCGCGCGTGGGCGGGCCGGCCAGCAGCAGCCAGGTCGCCCACATGGTGCTGGGCTACTACGACACGCCAAACGCCGTCCCGCTGGTGCTGGACAGCCTGATCTCAACCATCTTGCCGGCCACGCAACGTCGCGACCTGACGCCGGTATTCAGTTTCAACGCCGACGGAGTCTACGTTGACGGCAAGCCTGCCGCGCCGGTTGACCGACTCAGCCGCTGGCGTGATCTACTTCAACGCATGGAACGGGACGGCATACGTCCCTGATGGCCGGAAATAAGACTATGTCCATACTTCGACAGTTACTGCTTAGCGTGACCCTCGCGATCGGCGTCATCCTGCTGGGCACGTTGGCGCTTAGCATCAACTCGGCGCGCGAATACCTGTCTGGCCAGTTGCAGGTGCAAAGCACCGATGCGGCGGTGTCGCTGGCGTTGTCGTTGTCGCAACCCGCCAATAACGATCCGGTGCTGCAGGAATTGCTGATCTCGGCGCTGTACGACGGGGGGCATTTCTCGCTGGTGCGCCTGGCGGACCCCGAAGGCAAGGTGCTGATCGAGCGCAGGTCCACCGCAACGCCGAATGCGGTTCCCGCCTGGTTTCAGAAGCTGGCCCCGCTGGACACGCAACCGGCCAGCCACGCGGTCAGCGATGGGTGGCGCCAGTTGGGCGAAGTGACCTTGATCGCCAATGATTCGTATGCCTGGGAAGCCCTGTGGCGCAGCAGCGTGAAGATGATCGCGCTGGTGGTTGGCGCGGGCGTGTTGTGGGCGGTGTTTGCCTTTGTGCTGGTGGGGTGGATCAAGAACCGTCTGCTGCGCGAGATCAGCGACCATGTCCGCAGCATCGGCCAAGACACCCCGCCCGAGCAGGTCGAGGCGCGCGTGCCCGAGTTGTCTGGCGTGGTGCAGGCGTTGAACCAGACCCGCGAGCGCGTGTACGCCAGCGTGGAAGAACAGAACGCCAAGATCGAATCTTTGGAACTGGAACTGAACCAGGACCCGGTGACCCGCTTGCCGAACCGCAAGTACTTCGTGAACGAATTCCGGCGCGCGCTTGAAGCGCCGACCGTCGCGGGCGGCCACGTGCTGGTGTTCCGCCAACGCGACCTGGCTGACCTGAACCGCCACATGCCGCGCGAATTCATCGACCAATGGCTGCGCGCCGCGTGCGAACGGATTCAGGGTGCGCTGAAGGCGCTGCACGTGGCGTCGCCCTTGCTGGCCCGCCTGAACGGCTCGGACTTTGCGTTATTGCTGCCGGGCTGCGCCGCGCCCCAGGCCATGATGGTGGCCGAGCAGCTACGGGCCGACCTGCATGCCACGCGCATTCCCGTGGGGGAAGGCCATCTTTGCCGCTGGGCCTTGGCCATGACGGATTACGGCCGGGGCAACCAGGCCGGCCCGGTGCTGGCGCGCCTGGATTTCGGCCTGATGCGCGCGGAAAGCGCCAATAACGATCAGGTCGTGATCGCGGGCGCTACGGATATGCAATCGCCGTCCGAGTCGGGAGAGCGGGCCTGGAAGGACGCCATTTTGTCCGCGCTGGAAGAGAAACACTTTGAACTGGCCACGGAACGCCTGCTGGCGGCCGACGGCACCGCCGTGCGCACCGAGGCAATGCTGATGCTGCGCACGGCCGCCGATCAGGTCGCCATTCCCGCCACGCTGTTCATCCCACCCGCTGTGCGCCTGGACCTGGTGGCCGACTGCGACCTGGAATCGGTGCGCCTCGGCCTGGATTGGCTTGCTGCCCATGAGGGTGAACTGGCGGTGCGCGTCGCCCTGCCATCCTTGCGCGGCCAGAAGTTCTTCCGCCAATTAGCCCTGATGCTGACGGAACACCGGCCCTTGGCGCGTCGCCTGTTTCTGGAGATTGATGCCCATGGCCTCGTCGAATGCCACGAGCAGATCGCCACGCTGGCTCGTGTGGTCTCGGACTTTGGCGCGCATATTGGCGTGCGCCGCCTGGCGCAGCAATTCGGTGCGGTGGCCCAATTGCACACACTGCCGCTGTCCTACGTAAAACTGGGCGGTGGCTTTGTGGGAGGGATGTCGCAAAGCCCGGGCAGCCAACAGTTGACGGCCTCGGTGCTGGAAACCGCTCGTGCCTTGAACATCGACGTGTACGCGGAAGATGTGCCGGACGCTGAAACGCAGCGCATCCTGGCCGGCTTGGGCATCGAGGTCATGCGTGGCCCGGGCGTGAAGCGCGCGGCAAACCCGGCGTAGCCGCGCCGCGCATCAACGAATAAGCCGCCAGGAGGACCGGGCGGCTTATTTTTTTGTGCGCGGCTGCCGCGCGATGACGACGCTACTTCTTCGCCTGCTGATACAGCGGCAATACTTGCTGGGCGGCGGCTTGCAGATCGGTGATGCGAGACTCGGCCGAAGGGTGCGTCGACAAGATTTCCGGCGGCGCATTGCCGCTACTGGCCGCCCCCATCTTTTGCCATAACGTCACGGCGGCGCGCGGGTCATAACCCGCCCGGGCCGCCAGTTCGACACCCATGCGATCCGCTTCGGTTTCATGCGTGCGGCTGTTGGGCAACGAGAACATCACGTCGGTAAGCTGGCCGCCCAGGTCGGAAGCGGCACTGGACCCCGTGGCGATGGACAACACCGACAAGCCCAGGTTCGTGGCCATCTGCTGCGAGACGCGCTCGCGCGCATGCTCGCGCAGCGCGTGGGCAATCTCGTGGCCCAGCACGGCGGCAAGCTCATCGTCGGTGGGCTTGATCTTGGAGATCAGGCCGGTATAGACGGCAATCTTGCCTCCGGGCATGCACCAGGCGTTGACCTCATCGCTGGACAGCACATGCACTTCCCATTTCCAACCAGCCGCATCGGGCCGGAAGATTCCCGCCTGCGCGATGAGCCGCTGCGAAATGGCGCGCACGCGCGACAGTTGCTGCGCATCACGATCCAGCAAACCCTTGGCTTGCGCCTGCTTGAGGATGTCGGCGTATTGCTGGCTGGCTTCCTGCTCCAGCGCCTGGGACGGCACCAGGCTGGACATGTACTGCGTACGGTTGACGCCGATGGCGCCGGACTGCGTGGTGTTCATGCCGGTGCAGCCTGCCAACACGGCCAGGGCAAGCGCGGCGCCAGCGCCGCGCAACAGATGACGTTTACGATTCATGACGGCCTCCTGGAAACGATGGCGAGAATGCCGGAAGATCAGAGGGGATCGCCGCACTGGCCGCGATGGCGCAGCGCGTGGTCGATCAGCACCAGCGCCAGCATGGCTTCCGCGATGGGAGTTGCGCGAATGCCGACGCAAGGGTCGTGGCGGCCCAGCGTTTGCACCATGACGGGTTCGTTCGCGCGGTTGACCGAGCGACGCTCCACGCGGATGCTGGACGTGGGCTTGATGGCCAGCGACACGGTAATCGGCTGGCCCGTTGAAATGCCGCCCAACACGCCGCCGGCGTGGTTGGTCAGAAAGCCATCAGGCGTGATTTCGTCACCGTGCTCGGAGCCGCGCTGCGCAATGCAGTCAAAGCCCGCGCCGATGGACACGCCCTTGACGGCGTTCAGCCCCATCATCACGTGCGCGATGTCGGCGTCCAGGCGGTCGTAGATGGGCTCGCCCCAGCCCGCGGGCAGGTTTTCAGCCACGACTTCAATGCGCGCGCCAACGGAATCGCCGTCGCGGCGCAACTGATCCATATAGGCTTCGAGTTCCGGCACGACCTCGGCGTTGGGTGCGTAGAAGGGGTTGTTGGGCACTTCGTCCCAGGACAGGAACGGGATGGCGACCGGGCCCAACTGGCTCATGTAGCCGCGCACCTTGACACCATATTGCTCGGCCAGCCACTTCTTGGCGATGGCGCCCGCCGCGACCGTGGGCGCCGTCAGGCGGGCCGACGAGCGGCCGCCTCCGCGCGGATCACGCACGCCAAACTTGCGCCAGTAGGCGTAATCGGCATGGCCGGGCCGAAACGTGTCGGCGATGTTTGAATAGTCTTTGCTGCGGGCATCGGTGTTGCGGATCAGCAGGCCGATCGGCGTGCCGGTGGTGACACCTTCATATACCCCGGAGAGGATTTCGACCTGATCGGCTTCCTGGCGCTGCGTGACATGGCGCGAGGTGCCAGGGCGGCGGCGATCCAGTTCCAACTGGATATCGGACGCGTCCAGGCTCAGCCCCGGAGGGCAGCCATCCACCACGCAACCGATAGCCGGACCGTGGGATTCGCCGAAATTCGTGACGGTAAAAAGGGTACCTAGGGTATTGCCGGGCATAGGGAGTCAACAGGTCGGGTTTGCAAGCAACCCCGATTATGACACCGCCAGGGCCAAAGCCTGGATTTCAGCAGCCGGCGCCGGGCGCCCAAGTAGAAAACCCTGCATCACGCGGCAACCCAGCGACTTCAGGATTTCGCGCTGGCCCTCGGTTTCAACGCCTTCGGCCACGACGGGCAAGCGCATCGCCTGGCATAGCCCGAAAAGCGCCGAGACGACCTCACGGCTGCCGGCGTCGGACTCCAGCGCGGAAATGAAGCTGCGATCGATTTTGACCCAATCGATAGGCAAATGGCGCAAATGATTCAGGCTGGAATAGCCGCAACCGAAATCGTCCAGCGCAATGCCGATGCCTTGGGCGCGCAGCGCATTCAGCATTTTCACCTGCCTTTCATAATGCAGGATGAAGATCGATTCCGTGATCTCCAGCACCAATTTGCGCGGCGACAGTTGCGTGGTGGCCAAGACGTCGGACACCAATTGCACCAGCCCGTCTTCATTCATCTGCTTGACGGACAGGTTCACATGCACACGCCAGGCCGGCGGCCACAACGCGGCTTGCGAACACGCGCGTTCCAAAATCCAGGCGCCCAGCGGCACGATCAGCCCGCTGCGCTCGGCCAGCTCAATGGTGACGGCCGGCGACACGCTGCCCAGCGTCGGGTGATGCCACCGCAATAGCGCTTCGCACCCCTGCACCATGCCCGAACCACTGTCGCAAACCGGCTGGTAAAAGAGCTCGAATTGCTCCATGGCCGGCGTGGTCAAGGCCAGCCGCAGGTCGTTCTCCAGACCCTGTTGGTCCCGATGCCGAGCCAAGAGCCGGAAATCGAATAAATTCCATCCTGGTCCGCCGCGCTCTTTGAGGGGCACCAGCGCCACCTGCACGCAGCGTTGCAGTTCTTCGACCGTGCGCCCATGTTCCGGGTACAAGGCCGCGCCCACCCTGAATACCGCGATCAGGGGACGCCCGCCTAATTCATAAGGTTCGCTCAGGTCTTCCAGCAGTTTGGTGGATACCTGGGCCGCGCCCACCTCGTCCACTTCCGGCACGCAGATGGTAAAGGTGTCGGTGCCACTGCGGGCGACCATGCCGCCCAACGTGCGCGTGATCAGGCTCAGGCGGTTGGCGACAAGCACCAAAAGCGCCTGGTCTTCGCCCGCGCGCAGCATGGCGCTGATCTCGGCGTATTGCTCGAAACTGACAAGAAAAAAGGCGCCTCGACGCGCCGGGCCGTCTTTTTTCGCCAGCCAAACGCGGGCGCGCCGATGCAGTTCCTGCTGGCTCAGGACGCCGGTCAGCTCGTCGCGCGTCAGGCGGTGACGCAGCGCACGATCGCGGCGCACGAAAAACCAACTTATCGCTGCCAGTGCGCCCGTGAGCGTCAGGCACAGTGCGAGCAGGTAACTCTCACGCACGGAGCCCCCTATCTAGATACCTTTGGCGTTGCGGTCCAGGAAAGAACCCAAAGGCTGTAACATTTTTTAAATTATGCATTATTTTCGCAAAAAAACGCCACACTTCGGAGGCAACGCGCCTCTTTTCCTTGAAATCTGAAGGCTCTTTACTCGCTTGCGGGTGGTCATGTCGGTCCTTGGTAGCAGAACGCCGGCCGGTCCCTTGACCCATGCCCTGCCCTTACTACGACAGCGGAACCCCAAAAATTAATACGCCCTGTCTCAATAGTTTTCAAGCCAGTGATCATCGCAATCGAAATAATTGCATAGCTCGTCTGACGTTGCGCCGAATTTCGTAATATTCTGTACGTTATGTGACATGCCGAATTACAGTGTAAGCGGTGCCGCTGGAGTATTAGTAACGTGTGTCACGTTTCTTATCCAGGCTTCTTTACGTCGAGCACCTTCGTTGCCCGACGCCCTTTAACCGGCGGCCATGTAGTCTTCGACACGCGCGCTTGCTGCCCGCAAAGGGAACTCAACCACATGTCGACATTACGCCGATTACTTTTTTGCACTGCCCTGCTGGTCGGCTTCATCCTGCTTGGCGCCCAAGCGCTGGGGATGCTGGCCGCCCATCGCTATCTGAACGCCCAACTTGCCCAGCAGAGCGAAGGCGGGGCCAGCGCATTGGCGTGGGCCTTGGCGCACGCCTCATCCAGCCACGAAGAACGGGCTGCGTTGGCAGACGAATTGTTCGAACAAGGGCTGTACACGCAGGTGCGCATCACCAACGAAGGCGATGCCTCCGTCATTGAGCGGAACAACCCGCAGGCGACCGCCGCCCGCAACGGCGATTGGCGCAATGCCTGGCTGACGGTCCAAGCCCCGCCGATATCGCGTCCCTATGTGTCATTGGACGGCGGCGCGCGCGGCACGGTAACGGTGCAAGCGGATACCCGACTGGCGCGCGACACGCTGTGGCAAGGCGGCGTCCGGGTCCTGGGGCTGGTGTTGGCGGCAGGCGTCTTCTGGGCGCTCTTCGCCATCAACCTGGTGCGATGGATCGAGACGAGGACATCGCGCGATATCTGCGAACGTGTACGCGCCTTGGCGCCCGGCCACAATGCCCCACCAAGCGGATCGTGCGAACTGGCGGGCGTGGACCAGGCCCTGGTTGACGCGCAGCGCCGGGTGGCCGCCACCGTGGAAGAACAGAATGCCAAGATCGAATCGCTACAAAGCGAAATCTACCGGGATCCGATCACCCGCCTGTCCAACCGCAAGCATTTCATAGACCAGTTCCGAGCGGCGCTGGCCGATAAAACCGGGGAAGCGGGCGGCCACGTCCTGATGTTCCGCCAGCGCGATCTGGCGCAGATCAACCGCCATCTGTCGCGCGCGTTCACGGATCAGTGGCTGCGGTCCTCATCTGACCGCTTGCGCAAGCTGATTACCGAATTTGGCGGACCCACGGCGCAACTCGCCCGGATCAGCGGCTCGGACTTCGCGCTCTTGATGCCCCGCACCTCTGCGCCGCAGGCCAGCGTGCTGGCCGAACGGGTGCGACGCGAACTACGTTCGCTGCGGGTGCCCATGGACAAATACGGATGGTGCCGATGGGCGCTGGCGATGGCCGCTTACGCCCCCGGTGACAACATGAGCGATACGCTGGCGCGGCTGGACCACGCCCTGATGTGCGCCGAAAGCGCCGAAGACGATCAGATCACCCCCGCCAGCCAGGCGGCCGACAGCACGCGCATCGGTGAATACAGTTGGCACGACGCCTTGGCCACCGCCCTGGAACAGCATCGGTTTTCGCTATCGGTACTGCCGCTGCATGCGGTCCAGGGCGAACTGCTGCACCATGAAGCCAGCCTGACGTTGCATGACACGACTGGAGGCGATCCCGTTCCGGCTTCAATTTTCATGCCCCCCGCGGTCCGCCTGGGCCTATCGGCCGAATGCGACATACAGGCGATCCGCTTGGGACTGGACTGGCTGTTCACCCATTCGGCGGCGCTGACGGTACCGGTTTCCTTGGCGTCGCTGGCGCAAAGCTCGTTCCTGTCACGGCTTGAGCGCATGCTGGCCGACCGCCCGGCCTTGACCGTGCGTCTGATCATCGAGGTAGATGCCGACGGGCTGATCGAACAAGCCTCCGATTTGCGCCAGCTTTGCAACATCGTCACCGCGGCGGGCGGCCGCGTGGGCCTATCGCGGCTGTCGCAGCAATTCGGTGCAATGGAGCGGCTGCACGAGTTCCCCGTGTCGTATTTGAAACTGTGTGGCAGCTTCATTACCGGCTTGCTCTACAGCCCCGGCAGCCAGCACCTGGCCGCCACCGTCATGACCACCGCGGCAACCCTGGGCATGGCCGTCTATGCCGAAGACGTGCCCGACCTGGCCACCCAGGACATCCTGGAAGATCTGGGTGTCCGCGCGATACGCGGGGCTGTCGTAAACTTCGCCCTTACGCGCGAACTCGCGCCGGATCATCAATGGGTTCCTAGTTGACGGAAGGACTGTTTCTTCGCACCCGCTGTTTTTTCCACCAACGCGGTGCACGACGCGCCACCGCCGGATCGCAGGCCCTCTTGTTGCGACTCGGCATGTTGGCGTGCGCGTTCTTCTGGCCTGACGCGGTGCTGGCGCATGGCATCACTTCCCCTTATGAAGACATCCAGCTCGGCCTGACCGCGGGCGTGGCGCTGACGTGCGGCCTGGCGTGCCTGATGGCCTGGGTCTGCACCCGGTCTTCGCTTTTCGGCGCGGGCCTGGCCTTCATGTTGCTGGAAGGCGTATTCCGTTCGTTCCCCACGCTGCTGCCGCCCGGTGCGTTGCAGGCCGGCTCTTATGCCGCGCTATTAGCGCTGACCGCCCCTCTGCTGACGGGGTCGCCACAGACGGGGGCGCCTCAGCCGGGGGCGCCTCAGCCGGGGGCGCCACTGACGGGGTCGCCGCACGCAGCCAGGGTTGCAACCGCCTGTCGCGGGCTCAGCATGGCGCTGGCGTGCGTGGCCGCGTTGGCGCTGATCTTTGTCTACGAAACCGAAAACGGCCTGATTCCAGCCGTCATCGCCGGAACGTGCGCCTGTCTGAGCGTGGCCTTGACTGCCTGGTTCGCGGTGCAAGCCGTTCAGCGCAAAGCCGACCGACCTCTGGCAGTGGCCTTGGTCTGCACATACGCGGCATCGGCGTGGATGCTAGGCCATGATGCCTGGCTGTCCAACGGTGCCGACACCACCGGCACGCCAATTGAGCTAGCCAGGCTATTGCTGGTGGCCGGCGCGCTGCTGGGCGTGGCGCTAAGGTGGCAGAGCCATGGGCCCCTTGCCGTGCGCCGCGGCGTTCACGACCACGCCGATGCCGAACACGTGGCGCAGGGCGAACTGCGTGTGGCGGAACTGGCCGGTGCGCTGGATACGCAACGCCAAATGAACGCCTTGATTTCACATGAACTGCGGGCGCCGCTATCCACCATCAGTGCGGCGGCGCAATCCCTGGACATGATTCTGTCCGACAGCGGTGAGGCCGTCGACACGCGCCTGGCCCGCATCCACCGCTCTGTGGCGCGCATGACGGAATTGATGGATCAGTTGCTGAATCAGGACCGCCTGGGCGATCAGGCCTGGACGCCGCGCGGCGAACATACCGACTTGGCTGAACTGGCACGCGACGTGGCGGCGGCGATGCAACCCGACACCGCTCATGCGCTGATGGTTCAAGCGGACGACCCCTTGCCCGTGTTTTGCGACCGCCCGCTGACCAGCGTTGTGGTGCGCAACCTGATTCACAACGCGATCAAGTATTCGCCGGCCAATGAGCCCGTCAGGGTAGAAACTGGCCGGGTCGGCGTCGGTGACTCGCAGATGGCATGGCTGGCCGTGGTGGACCGTGGCCCGGGTATTGAAGAGCAGGAGCAGGCGCGTGTGTTCGAACCGCATTTCCGGCGTTCCGCGCATCGGGAAACGCAGGGCATGGGTATTGGGCTATATCTGGCTCGCCGCATTTGCCAGAACCAGGGGGGCTCGCTGACCCTGCAGAGCAAGGTCGGCGTGGGCACCCGCTTTGTCATCACCCTGCCCGCCAACGCGCCGGGTCAATCTGGCGCGAATCAGGCCGCGAACACGTAGCCTTGGCCCCGCACCGACAAGACGGGCAGCTTGAGGCCGGCGGTTTGCGCTTTGGCGCGCAGGCGGCTCACCAGCACATCGATGCGGCGCAGTTCGAATCCACCCGGACTTTCGGGCAAGAACAATTCCGCCAATACCTGACGGCTGACGGCATTGCCGGCCGCATCCATCAGGGCCATCAGGAAGGTCCGTTCCTGCGCGCTCAAGTGCAGCGATGCGCCGTCTGGCGCCACCAGGATCCAGCCCCCGTCCTGCAATGACCAGGTGCTGTCTGCCGATGCCCGCGACTCGGCGTCGGCGGGTCGCGGCGCCTTGGCCAGCCGCATGCGGCGAGCCAGGCTGCGAATCACCGAGCTGAGCTCCAGCAAGTCCACGGGCTTGGTCATATAGACATCCGCGCCGCCTTCCAGGCCGCGCACCCGGTCTTCCAGGGCGCTACGGCCTGTCAGCATGACAATGCCCACCGGGCTCAGGGCCCGCAGCCGAGTGGCAACGGAAAAGCCGTCTTCACCAGGAAGATGCGCATCCAGGATGACGATGTCGCACGGCTGCTCCTGCAGCCGACGATAAAACGCCGCCGCATTGTCACAAGCAAACGCTACCCGAAAACCATAGCCGCCCAGGCCTAACGCCAGTTCCTCTCGGAAGTCGGCGTCATCCTCAAGCAGACCGATACATAGCAAACCATCTGCGCCAGGCATATTCAGAGTGCTTTATATTGAAAATTGTCGACAAATGCCCCAGGGATGCGGTATGCAATCCTTGAGTGTCCAACAGGCGACAATCTTACGAGATTTACAATGGAAACGAATGATTGCAGTGAAAAAAAGCGTGATATTTCGCTCACTATCACCGCTTTTTCGCGTAAATCACAAGAATTCGGTATGCGTTTCTGCGCGTTTGACGCCAAGTCTTATCAAGATGAGCAACTGACTTCCAAACTTCCGGCCCAATCCGGGGGCAGACCGGCATAGCGTTCATACCCCGGTTGCGCCTCATACGGATTGCGCAGCAGCTTCATCAAGGTATCGATTTCGCTTGCGTCGCCTGTCTTTGCCGCCCGGATAGCCTCTTCGGCCAGGTGATTGCGCAATACATACAGGGGGTTGACGCGGTTCATGCCGTCAGCGATTTCCTGCGCGGGCCGTCCGTCCTGCGCGTGGCGCGCCAACAGCCTGTCGAGCCAGGCGGCGGCCGCCGGACGGTCGATGAACAGATCTTCGAACGCATTGCGCTGCCCCAGCACCGCGTCGGCCAGCCGGCGCCATGACAAGGTGAAATCCGCCTGGTTGGCGTCCATCAGCTTGAGCAGATCGTCCAGCAATGCCTCATCGGCCGGCCGCCATGCCGCCAGCCCCAGCTTGGCGCCCATGCGGTCGTGAAACGCCCGGGTGAAGACCGCCTCGAACTCGTCCAGCACGGCGCGCAGGCCGTCAACGTCTTGCACCAGCGCATGCAGGCTGCCGCCCAGGCGATACAGGTTCCATAGCGCCACCGACGGCTGGCGGTTCCAGGAATAGCGCCCTTCCGAATCGGAATGGTTGCACACGTGTCCCAGGCGGAATCCGTCCATGAAGCCGTACGGACCGTAATCCAGCGTCAGCCCCAGAATGGACATGTTGTCGGTGTTCATAACGCCATGGCAAAAACCCACCGCCTGCCAGTCGGCCATCAACCGCGCCGTACGATGCGTGACCTCGCGCAGCAGATTGATGTAGGGCGTCACGCCGTCCGGCGAGTCCTGCGACTGGCCCGCTGGCGCCTCGCGGCATTGCGGGTAAAAGCGGTCAATGACATAGTCGGCCAGCGTCTTCAACAATTCCGGCTGTCGGCGTGACGACCAGTGTTCAAACGAACCGAATCGAACAAAGCTGGGCGACATTCGCGTCACGATGGCGGCGGTCTCCACGGTTTCTCGCATGACGGGGTCATCCGAAACCACCAGCGCCAATGCGCGCGTCGTGGGAATCCCCAGACCGTGCATGGCCTCGCTGGCCAGGTATTCACGCACGGACGAGCGCAGTACGGCGCGGCCGTCTCCCATGCGCGAATATGGCGTCATCCCGGCGCCCTTCAACTGCAGTTCCCAGCCACCGTCAGGCCCCTGGACCTCGCCCAACAGGTGGGCGCGCCCGTCTCCCAACTGGCCCGCCCACACACCGAACTGGTGCCCGCTGTAGACCGCGGCCAGCGTATCGCCGCCAGGCAGCGGCTCGGCGCCGGAAAAAACCTGCAGGAACTCGGGCGTGGTCAGGACGGACGGATCCAGGCCAAGCAGCGCGGCCGCGTCGGCGTTGGCGTGCAACAGGCGGGGGTTATTCAGGCCTTGCGGCGTCAGGCGGGTATAGAAGGCAGCGGGCAACGCGGCAAACGTATTGACCGCGCGCAGTTCGGATAGGGATTGTGCATTCATGCGCGTTGGCTCCTGGCGGCGCGCTTGGCGGGCCGCACATAGAAAATGGCGCTAAGGAAAAAGGTAGCCGAAAGAACGATTTCGCCCCAGGCCATCAGCACGGAAAGCGGCATCGGATCGGACATGGCTCGTACCACCCCTTCCATCAGATACAGCAGCGACAGCATGGACGCCCACTGATAGGTGTAGAGGTTCCCGCGCAGGATGCCGCGCAGCGGAAACGCCAGCGGCAGCGCCTTCAGCAGCATCCAGGATCCGCCCGGCCGCAACGGCGCCACCACGGTTTCCCAGGTCACGCACAGGACGATCAGGGCGAACAGCGAAACCGACGCCAGCAGGCGCAAACGGGGGTTGAGTTCAAGGTTCATGCTGCTATTATCGCCTGATGAATCGCCCCGCCGAGTCCGTCGCCGCCACGCCAGCGGCTACCAAACCCTCGCCCCCGCGCTCTTCATGGGTTGTCAGGGCAGGACGTGTTTTTCGGTTCACCCTGCAACGCGCCAACGAAGAAAAGCTTCTGCAAGTCGCGTCCAGCCTCACCTTCACTACGGTGCTGGCCATCGTGCCCATGCTGGCAGTGGTGCTTTCCCTGTTCACCGCCTTTCCGGTGTTTCAGGAGTTCCGTGTCGCCCTTGAAGACTTCCTCGCCAACAGCCTGATGCCGCCGTCCGTCTCGGACAACATCATGGAATACCTGAACCAGTTCGCGCGCCAGGCGTCTCGCCTGACGGCCATTGGCGGCGCGTTCCTGCTGGTGACTTCCCTGCTGCTGATCATGACGATCGACCAGGCCTTCAATGACATCTGGCATGTGTCGCGCCAGCGGCCGCTACGGCAGCGCGCGCTGGTGTATTGGGCCATCATCACGCTGGGGCCGGTGCTGGCCGGCGCCAGCTTGTGGGCCACCTCTTTCGTGGCGCGCGAATCGCTGGGACTGGTGCGCGACGTCCCGGAAATCATCAGCATCGCCGTTTCCTTCATGCCGCTGATCCTGACGGGCTTGGGCTTCGCGGCCCTGTTCGTCTTCGTCCCCAACCGGGACGTGCTGTGGCGGGACGCGCTGATTGGCGGGGCCGTGACGGCCATCGTCCTGGAAATCATGAAGTCGGGCTTCGCGTACTACCTGACCCGGTTTCCCACTTACACCATCATTTACGGCGCTTTCGCCACACTGCCGATATTTCTCTTGTGGATCTACCTGTCGTGGCTGGCGGTACTGCTTGGCGCCATCCTGGCTTCCAGCGCGCCGCTGATCCGGCTGGGCCGCCGCAAGATCAACCGCTACCCCGGCGCGCAATTCGTGGACGCCCTGGACGCCTTGCGCGCCCTGCGCCGCGCGCAGTCCGCTAATCCGCCGGGGCAGGCAGCCAACGTGCTGGCATCGCAACTGCGCCTGCACCAAGACGAACTGAACGATGTGCTGGAAAAGCTGAGCGCGATGGGTCTGGCCACCCGCAGCCCGGAAGACCTCTGGGTGCTGACCTGCGATGCTCGCGAAACATCGATGGCGCCGGTCGTGGACAATTTTCTGCTGGACCGCGACCAGTCCCGGGTGCGAAACGACCCGGAGATCCTGCGTGTCGCCTCGACCGTGATTTCCCAGGAAAATGCGCCAACGCTGGAAGAACTGTGCGGAGAAGCGCAGAATACCGAAAATGGAATCGCTCCCTTATTGCAATTGGAAGCGAACAAGAAATAGCAAAGTATCAGGGCGCAGTCCGCCCAGGAGGAACCGATGTTGAAGGTCAGCGAGATTTTGCGCGTCAAGGGCGACACGCTCTATACGGCGTCGCCGGACATGCCTGTGTCCCAGGCAGTGCAAACCATGAGCGAGCAGGACATAGGCTCGCTTGTCATCATGGAATTCGGCACCCTGACCGGCATGCTCACGTTCCGCGAGATCATCCGCCACATGCACGCGCATGGCGGCGCAGGTGAAACCACCATCCGGTCGATCATGGACGACGCGCCGGTCAGCGTGTCTCCCAACACCAGCGCCGACGAAGTGCAGCGCCTGATGCTGGAAAAGCATGCGCGCTACATCCCGGTCATGGACGGCCCGACCCTGATGGGCGTCATTTCGTTCTACGACATGGCGCAGGCGATCGTGGCGGCTCAGCAGTTTGAAAACAACATGTTGAAAGCCTACATCCGCGACTGGCCGACCGAAAGCGCGGAACCCGCCAAGTCCTGATCATCCACGGGCGTTGGCGGCAGCAGCCGCCAGCCTGCCCTCAGACACCCGCCGGCGCCGCTTCCAATGCGGCGCCGCGCACATCCGGCGCCTGCCGCTGGCTACGCCAGGCGTCGTAGATCAAGTCAGGGTTGTTAGCCGCAAGCAGGGCCGGATCCGACAGCATCCGGCGCCAGCGCCGCGCCCCGGACTGCCCATTCACCAAGCCCAGCATCGGGCGCGTCATCACACGCAAGGGCACGCCCTTCGCCACCTGCCTGGCGGCGTATTCGGTCATGGCGTCCACCACCTGCGCGTCGGTGGGCAGTCGAACCGACGGCCACAATCGCAGTGAAACCTCGGACAACACGCGCGGCGTGTGCCAGGCGGCCCGGCCCAGCATCACTCCGTCAAACTCGTTCGCGGCCCCAACGGACTGGTCCGCGTCGGCCAACCCGCCGTTCAGCACAAATGTGCAATCGGGAAAGTCGCGCTTGAGCTGCTTGACCACGTCGTAACGCAGCGGCGGAATTTCGCGGTTGTCCTTCGGCGACAAGCCCTTCAACACCGCATTGCGGGCGTGGGCGATGAAAACCCGACATCCCGTGTCATAAATCTTGCCGACGAAATCTCGGACGAATTCGTAGGAATTCTCGTAATCGAGGCCCAAGCGATGCTTGACGGTGACCGGGATGTCGACCGCGTCCTGCATGGCTTTCATGCAATCCGCGACCAGGGCGGGCTCGGCCATCAGGCAGGCGCCGAACGCGCCTTTTTGCACGCGCTCCGAGGGACAACCGCAGTTGAGGTTGATCTCGTCGTAACCCCATTGGCGGCCCAGCTTGGCCGCCTGGGCCAATGCGTCAGGCTCGCTACCGCCAAGCTGCAGCGCAACGGGGTGTTCGGCCTCGTCAAAGTCCAGGTGCCGCGGGACGTTGCCATGCAACAGCGCGCCCGTCGTGATCATTTCCGTATACAGGCGCGCGCGGGGAGCCAGCAGCCGATGGAAATAGCGGCAATGGCGATCGGTTACGTCAATCATCGGGGCGACGCACAGCCGCCAGTCGGGGGAGTCCAAGAATCACTCTACAAAACAAGGGGATGCGGTATTTTACGGGCTTCGCGGCAATATGTCCGGCAGCCCGTCCCCGCCTGCCCGCGCCCCTTCCGAACGGCCCAGGCGCTATGTGGTCTAAAATTGCGCCGCCGCCGCCGCACCAGGCATGTCCGAGCGTCCGTTAACTCCTTACCCTGTACATCAATGGCCGTATTCACTCCCGTATCCGACGACGACGCACGCGCCCTCCTGGCGCGATTCGACCTGGGCGAGTTTGTCTCGCTTCGAGGGATTACGGCGGGTATCGAGAACACCAATTACTTCTTGTATACGACCCGCGGCGAATTCGTGCTGACGCTGTTCGAGGTGCTGACGCACGCGCAACTGCCTTTCTACATTGAACTGATGTACCACCTAGCAGAACGCGGCGTCCCGGTGCCGCAGCCGCAAAACCTGCGCGACGGTACCCGGCTGACGACGCTGCACGACAAACCCTGCGCCATCGTGTCGCGCTTGCCCGGCGGATACGAGCCCGCCCCCGGCGCGACCCATTGCGCACTGGCGGGCGCGACCCTGGCCCGCGCCCATCTGGCCGCCCAGGATTTCCCGATCCACCAGCCCAACCTGCGCGGCTTGAACTGGTGGCTGGAAACGGCGCCCAAAGTCATGCCGTTTCTTACGCCCGAGCAGGCCGAGCTATTAAGCGCCGAACTGGCTGCCCAACAAGCCGCGGTGACCACGCCCGCCTGGCAGGCGCTGCAGACGGGCCCCGCCCATTGCGACCTCTTCCGCGACAATGTGCTGTTTGCGGGCACGTTCGAAGATCCGCTCATGGGCGGCATCATCGACTTCTATTTCGCGGGCTGCGACACGTGGCTATTCGACGTGGCGGTCAGCGTCAACGATTGGTGCATCGAACGCGATACCGGTGAGTTCGTCCCCGAACTGGTGCAATCATGGCTGGCCGCCTACGCCAGCGTGCGCCCCTTCACCGACGCCGAACGAGAAGTCTGGCCCCTGATGCTGCGAGCGGCCGCCCTGCGCTTCTGGATATCCCGCCTGTACGACTTTTTCCTGCCGCGACCGGCACAAACGCTTAAACCGCACGACCCGCGGCACTTTGAAAGAGTGTTGCAGGCACGCCACCGCTCGCGCTTGCCAACATTGCCGTAACCGTAACGCCCCCCATAATGGGGCTAGCGCGTCCCTTTTTGAGAGACATCCTCGTTTAGAGAGCCATGCAAGCAGCATTCTTACCCGCGACGTCCGGCTGGCAATGGGTTCGAGACGGCTTCCGTCTGTTCCGCAAGCAACCCCTGGCCATGTTCACCTGGGCAATGTTCATCAGCCTTCTGGTCGTCTTCGCCAGCGCGACTCCTCCCGTGGGCCCGATCCTGGTCGTGGCGCTCATGCCCATCATCACCCTCATGACCTTGTCAGCGTGCAAGCACGTTGAGGCCGACCGCGTCATGCTGCCGTCGATGTGGGGCAAACCCCTCAAGCAGCCGGGCGTGTTCAGGAAGCTGTTCCTGATGGGCTTGTTGTATGCCGGCTTAAGCATGGCGGCCGGCCTGCTGACTTTCCTGCCGTTCATGGACTCGATGGCGGAGGCTTATCGCATTGCGTCCGTCGAGCGCTCTCTGGACCCTATTCTGATGGCCATGCGGGTTCCGCTGACCATCTTCGCCATTATTTATGTCGTGATCGCGGCCTTGTTCTGGCATGCCCCGGTGTTGGTCGCGTGGCATGGCCTGCGCTTGGTGCAAGCCTTGTTTTTCTCAGGTATTGCTTGCTGGCGCAACAAGTGGGCGTTCCTGGTGTACGGCGCCACCTGGGCACTGGTTTTCCTCTTCATCGACCTGTGCGCCGGCCTGCTGGTGTATATGGGCCTGTCGCTCGAATTCGCGGGCACCCTACAGATTCCGTTCAATATCGCCGCGGGCGGCGCGCTGTATTGCAGCTTCTATCCTGCCTATACCTCCGTGTTCGGCATCAATAACACCAGCCCGCATCTCGACAACGGCAACAGCGCCCAGGCATAAGGCAATGCGGCAGGGCGGCAACGCCCTGCGCACCGCCATCACCCGCAGATCCCGCCCTACAAACGCCACGTCGATGGCATAGCGCATGCCAAAGGTATGCACGGCAGCGCAGGGCATGAGCAACACGCCGGATCGCTCGCCGGGCGGCCGGCGCCCCAGCAGGCCTCGCATCCGGCGCCTCCAGCCATCCAGACGCAAGAACCTCAGCCTGATAGGCGACAAAGGCGGGCGACCATTCATTGCACGCTTTGCAGCAATTGAACGGCGATGGGAAACGCCAGCACGATGAACGTGCACGGGAAAATGCAAGCGATCAAGGGCAGCAGCATTTTTACCGGCGCCTGCATCGCCAATTGTTCGGCCCGCACGTGCCGGTCGCCGCGGCACTGCGCCGCTTGTGCCCGCAGAACCGGCCCCAGGCTGATGCCCAGCGCCTCGGCTTGCGCCAATGCAGCGGCCCAGGTCCGGGCAAGCGGGCTGTTGCTGCGGTCGGCCAGCGCCTTGATCGCGGCCGTCCGCGTAACGCCCGCCCGCATCTCGGCCAAGGCCTCTGCCAACGCGTTACGCAGAACGCCTTGTGGGCCGCTTTGCGCCGCCAACTGCAGCGCCCCCTGCACGCTTAAACCCGCTTCCACGCATAGCGTCATCATGTCGAAAACAAAGGGCAAATCGCGTTCAATGCTGCGGCGGCGTGCTTCGCTCAGGCTTCGCAGCCAGGCGCGGGGCGCCAGGCCAGCCATGAAGCCGGAAGCCAGCGCCCAAGGCATCCAGCCCAAGGGCGACATGCCGTAGGCCGCCATCGCGCCTGCCGCCGCCCCACCAGCCAGCAACGCCGCGCTGGCGCTCAATGCCGCCACGTGCGCGTACCCCACGCTTGCCGGCAAACCCGCCCATTCGATCGCGCGCGCCAATCGGGTGCGCAGGCGCCACGAACATAGCGGCCCCGCTATCGGCGCCACAGCCGATACCCATGGCCACGCCGCCCGCCACCACCATGGCAATCCGGCCGACACCGCCTGTTTGCCGCCCAGCAATGGACGCAGCGCAAACCAGGTCAAGCAGCCCACGGCCAGCGCCGCCATCAACATGCTCAGGTTCAGCAACATGGTCCCCTCCCTCATTGCTCCCTCCTGTTAGAGCTCGATCCGGACAATGCGCCGGATCAGCAACACACCCGCCGTCTCCAGTACGGCCACCATCGCAAGCACGCCCCATCCCATGGGCGTGTGCCACAACAAGCCCATGATTTCGGGTTCAAGTTCATTCAACACGGCAAGTAAAACCAAGGGCAGCGCTCCCACTATCCATGCTTGCAAACGCCCTTGGGATGTCAGCGCCTGCAACTTCGCCTGCAACTGCAAACGCGCTCGCAAGGTTTGCGCAATGCTCTCCAGTGCCTCGGCCAGGTTGCCTCCGGTCTGCGCCGCAATGCGCATGGCGGCCACCACCAGCGACGTGGAGTCGGCGGGCATCCGCGACTGCAAATTCCCTAGCGCCGTGTCCCACGGCACGCCCAAGCGCTGTTCCCGCAGCATCAAGCCAAATTCCTGGGCCAGCGGCGCACCGCTCTGCTCAACCACATGGCGCAAACTCGTGGGCAATGCGACCCCTGCGCGCAATGCCGATGCCAGCATCAGCAAAGCCATCGGCAATTGCTGTTCGAAACGGCGCGCCCGCCTGCGCCGCAGCATCTCAACCGTCATGCGAGGCGCCCGAGAAGCCAGCCCGGCAAACAACGCCGCCAGGATGCCGCTGCCCGTCAACGAAAAAGCCAACGCCGCCGACAGTGCCGCGCAGGCGACGGCCGCCAGCCACAACTGGGCGGGGTCAATGAACAGGAATACCTCGCTAAGCCGGATTCCCGCGTCTTGCGTGTAAAGCTCCCGGTAGCGGCGCAACGCCGGTGCAAACCAGGCCTGGGCATGCAGCACCAACACTGCCGCGCAGCACATAGCGCCCGCCGCCGCCAGCCAGATCATGGAAGCCCCGGTGCAGACTTGAACGAAGGCGATCCCTTTGGCGTCGATGTTTCGGTGAACCACGCAGGGTCCATCGATACACCGTCGTCAGCCCAGCCTTGCGAAAAGCCGGGCAACGCTCCGCATCCCTTGAACCCCGCCGTTCGGTCAAATCGGAATAGCTCCTGCAGTTGTATGCGTCCGCTTTCCATACCCGCGACTTCGACGATCGACGTCACAACTCGGCGGCCGTCCGCCAGGCGGGCCTGCTGCACCACAAGTTCAACGCTGGCGGCGATCTGTTCCCGCACGGCGGCCAAAGGCAAATCCAGGCCCGCCATCAAGATCATCGATTCCAGCCGGCCCAAGGCATCACGAGGTGAGTTCGCGTGCAAGGTTGTCAACGAACCCTCGTGGCCGGTGTTCATCGCCGTCAACATGTCGAACGCTTCGGCGCCCCGGCACTCCCCGACGACGATACGGTCTGGCCGCATGCGCAGCGCATTGCGTACCAGCTCGCGTATCGCGATATGCCCCCTGCCCTCCTGGTTGGCGGGACGCGCTTCCAGCGCCACCAGATGATCGTGATTCAGCCGCAGCTCGGCGGCGTCCTCAATGGTGACGATTCGCTCGCCATCAGGAATTTCGTTCGACAAGATGTTCAGCAAGGTCGTTTTGCCCGATCCCGTGCCGCCAGACACCACCAGGTTCTTGCGCATCCTGACGCATAGCGCCAGGAATCGCGCCATGGCCTCGCTCAAGGACGCCGCCGCGATCAGATCGGACATCTGGGGCCGCCGCTGCGGAAACTTGCGGATGGTCAGGCTGGCGCCTTTCATCGCCACCGGGGGAATGATGGCGTGCACGCGCGAGCCATCGGGCAAGCGCGCGTCAACCATAGGCGAACTTTCGTCGATACGACGGCCCAGGGGCGTCACGATGCGTTCGATCACCCAACGCACCGATTGTTCGCTGGTGAAGGTGGCGGAGTGTCGCCAAAGCCGCCCCGCGCGTTCCACATAGATCTCGTCATAACGATTGACCATGATCTCGGTGATGTCGGGCGCGGCCAGCAGGGGTTCCAAGGGCCCCAATCCCACGGCTTCGTCCAGTACTTCTCTGCACAAGGCCTGCTTGGCCGCGTCGTCGGGCAAATCGACGTCCGACGCGACGATATGCGTCAGCAGACGCTCGGCTTCGGCGCGCAATGTGCCGTCGCTCATGCCCGCGACGTCGCGCCGGCGCAGGTCCAGCGCGTCGAGTAAGGCCGCGTGCAGGCGCCGACGTGCCTGCACGCGCTGTGGCGCAATGGGCGGCAGCGGCGTCGTGGCCATCGAAGGCGCAGCAGTCTCTGCCGGGGCTACCACAGCCGCGTCCGATGATGCGGGCGCAACGGCTACGGCGAAGGCTTGAGCCGGTGCGGCATCATCCGGCGCTACCCACCGCACGCGCAAGCGGCACGGACCTATCAGGATATCGTCGTCGGGCAAGACCGGCGCATGACGCACCACTCTTGCTCCGTTCACGAGGGTGCCTGCCAAGGTACCCAGATCCTCCAGAACGATATCGTCCTCTTGCCGAAGCAAGCGGGCATGCTGCCGCCCCACTCGCCAATTGACGATACGCAAGCCGCACTGGGCGCCTCGTCCGATCAGCACCGGCGTCGGCGCAATCTGTCGGCGAACGCCGGAATCTTCAAATGTCATTTCTATGTCGAGCATGGCATCACTCTTGATGTGGCGTCTGAGGGAAGTCATCGCGGGAGACCCACTGCGAGCCTGCGCCTGCATAGGGATCCCAAGCGTCGACGGCGACGGGCGTTGCGGTTCCCAGGCGTGGCGGCTCTGGAAACGCCGTGTCCAGCACACCACGTCCGCGCCGCACCCGATCCAGCATTGCGGGCTCGCTTTGCGACACAATCTTGGGTGTCACAAAAATGGCCAACTCGGTTTCGCGCTGCTGAAACCGGCGCGACGAGAACAAGGCCCCAAGAATGGGAATGTTCTGCAACCAGGGCAGGCCATTGATCTCTTGGCCTTGCTCTCGCGACAAGAATCCCCCGATGACCAGCGTATTGCCCGACCTGACGTTGAATTCGGTGGAGGCCCGCCGCGTCCGCAAGGCCGGGCCACCCGCCACGCTTAGCGACGTGTCGACGGAACTTGCCTCGACTTCGATCAGCGACCGGATCACGCCGTTTCGGTCGATGCGCGGCGTGATGTTGAGTGACACGCCATACGGTTTGAACAAGGTGGTGGGATTGCCACGGGAGTCGGTCGATGTGTAGGGAACCTCGCCACCCGCCAGGAACGTGGCGCTGGCGCCGCTGCGCGCCAATAGTTGCGGCTGCGCCAGCATGACGGCTTCACCACTTTGCGCCAGCGCGGCGATGCGGGCGGACAGCAAGGCGTTGACTCCGAAATAGCCCGCCGCGGCCGACACCGGCCCGGCGGTCTCGATGATGGATTCGCCAGGGCGGGTCATGCGCCCCCGCGAGCCTGCGTCCCAGGCCATGCCGGCATTCGCACCGCCTTGGGTCACCCCGTCCCAGCGCAGGCCGAACTCGCGCATTCGCGATGTGGGAATTTCAACAACCTGCACATCAAGCAGCACCATGCGGTCCCATCCCACTTGCCCGGTGAAGTCCAGGATGGCGGGATAACGTTCGGCCAAGGCGGCGATGCGTGCCCGGTCGTCGTCGGACAAATCGTCTCCTTCGATCACGATTCGCCCTCCCACCGTGGTGCTGCGCGCGCCGGGAATGCGGGCAAGCAACGACTCGACCTCTGCCCGCAAACGCGGCGCGCCGGCAGCAACGACGCGCAGGTCATAGGCTTTCGGTTTGCCCCCGGCCGCCCAGACGTGCACGGACGACACGCCTTCGGCGCGGGCAAAGATCACGACATCCCGGCCTTCTGTCGCAACGGCGCTCAACACCTGCCCGTTACCAATGGCCACTCTTTTCACACCCGGGTGCGGCAGGACCCGGGTTTCACCCACCTGCAACTCCAGCGCCTGCGGCTCATTTGAGGTGGAGGCAGTGGCCGTGGTAGACATCAGGGCCAGCGTGATTGCGCTCAGGATGAATGCGATGCGTCTCATGGCCGCTCCGATGCAATGCCCGCCATTGCGGCGGCGTCTGAAAGAACCGGCGATTGAGCCTGCATGCGATCCCCGTACAAGATCGTTACGCCGGGAGCAGGCGCGGGTTCCGGCGCCAATCCGATAAGCGAGGCCAGATCCGTCTGAGAGGATTCGGCAACAGCCGCCTCATCGTCGCGATGTCGCAGCATGGCCGTCAGCGAGCCAGCCTGCCTGGCAGCGACAAACTTCATGGCTTGATCCGGATCGGCGGCAAGCGTAATGCTGCCGGCACCGCTTGCCCCGCCATCGTCGTCGGCCCCGGCGCCAACCGTCAGCACACGCATGCCCTGCAGCAAAGGCACGGTGAGCTCTCTTTGGCGATGGGGAAAGGTCACGTAGATGTCGATCAAATCGCCGGCATGCAGCATCTCGGCCAGCCCGCCAAGGTCAGCCGCGGCGACAGTCAGCGCCCGCTGGCCCGAACGCAATCGGGATGCCAGGGCGGGGGCCGGCATGGAGAAAGTCAGATGTGACTTCAGCAAGGGTTCACCGTGGGCCACATCCGCCACCAGGGTGCCGCCAAGCAAGTTGTTCAATGCCAGCGGGTCCAGGCTGGAGGACGATGCCCACTGCGCCGGAATTTCGCGGACCGCCACGTCGGCCTCTTCCAAGCGCGTGCCCGCGGCAAGGTCATAGGCGGCAACCAGACGTTCGACAACCGGTGTGCGGGCCTCGGCTTCCAATGCCTCTACCCGTTGCTGCACGTGCTCGCGCACGGCCCATGCCGATAGCAGCCCGGCCATCAAGGCCAGCCCATACACGCCTGCGCGGCGCAACCGGGAAACGCCATGCATCAGTGCAGCCTTCATGGCACCCACCTTCTGACCCGCAGGCCGCTGCCCGCATCCAACGGCACCAACGACACCTGCATGCGTTGGTCTGCGCGCGCCCATGACTGCAAAGCACCGTCGTCGGCTTCAAGGCGCCACCCGTCGCGCAACAAGGCCGCTTTTAGCAACGGTGCTATCCGAGAAGGCGGCAAGCCATGCTGCCAAATGCGCTCCCACACTTTGACGCCCGCCTCCATCACGGCAAAATCGAGGCGCAGCCGTGCGCCCTCTGGCAGCCAGACGGGCATCACAGGGTTTGGAGGGGTCGCCATGCGCAGTGAAGAAACCGTACCGACCGTCCGGCTCGGGCCGGCGCTTTGAATTTGCGCCACCCATTGCTGGTCATCGATCCAACCAGACAGGATGAGATGACCCGGCAGTACATTCAAATCGGACAAGCCCGGCTGCTGGTCCACCAACGCACGGATCACGGCACGGGTGTCCGCCGGTGCGTCAAACACCAGCACTTGTGCCGGATAGCCATGAAGCCACACGCGGTCGGCCAGCAAGGCATGGGTGGACCCTTCTGGAAAGCGCAGCCCGTTCAGGGATGCGGCGGTGGTCGTTGCGAACCGAGAAGGCTGCGCGACGCAGGGCCCTGCCACACTCGCAAGCCACATCATCACCACCAAGGGGAGACGCAAGCGGACGACGGCAGGCCTTCTCCGGCGAATCGAAGTCATTAAGTAAGCATTCATGGCTTTCGTCCTTTACGTGTTCCCAAGCGGTCAGGCGGCACCACATCTGCCCATGCCGACAGCCAATCTGTCTGTAGCGCGGCCCGCCCCCAGGGACCGTCCATGCGCCGTGTGGCCGGCCCGACTCGTCGCGCCTGCGCAAGCGACACCCGTTCAACCTGACGCCATGCCGTCGGTGCATTGCCAATACGGCGGTGCGCGTCGGCGTCTCCATGTGCATGGCCGGCACCGATCGCCACATGCGCGTGGCGCGTGATGGTCGGTGCTTGCCCCTTCCGCGAGGGCATCGAGCGCGCATACACCGACAGCAGGCGCAGGCCCACACCAAACCATTCACCTTGCAATACAAACATGTTCGGCGGCGCGATGCCGGGCAGCTCCAGGACCCGTTGGCGCTGTCCAGCGGCTGCCATCGAATGCGCTGGCGCCACGGGCTGCCCCAGCGCGCCGGACATCGCCGTCTTGCGGCTGGCCTGCGACAACTGTTGCGCCGAGAACTGCAGCCCGCCGACCCAGGACACCGCCCAAACCAGCACCGCCATCAGCGGCAGCATCAACAAGCCCTCGACGATCGCCTGCCCTTGTTGCCGAGCGGGACAACGGAGATACCCATCCCTCTGCATCATGGTGCGCTCCGGGCAGGCGAGGCCTCTGCGCGCGTGACCGCCGAGAGACGTGCCTGCCAATAAGGTCGAAACAAGGTGGCCAGTTCGTCACGACGATCGGCACGTTGCTCCGGGCGCAAGAAATACGTTTCGGCGGCGCTGGTCACGGTGATCCCGCCAGACTGCCCCAGGGCGGCATAACGAAAGATGCCCGTAGGAGACGACAACACGCTGTCCGCGTCGGTGGTCTTCAGCACCGAGCCGGACCAACGCACGCGCACGGCAAAACGCAGCCGCTCGTGCAAGCGCGACGCCTTGACTTCGCGGTAAGCCGGCAAGCCTTTGCCGGGCCAACGCTGCGCGGACGCCATCGCATAGGAGTTCGCCATGGGGTTGGTCACGCCATTGAAGATGTCCCACGCGGTGGACTGCTCTACCCAGCGCCAAAAGTCCTCTTGGGAAAAGTCCGCGGGCGGCTCATCCACGTAGTCCACGCCATCTGGCGTCTTGGACTTCTGGCCCTGCGCCGTCCCCCAGCCCATTGCGTATTCTCGGTAATAGCAGCCGATCCATCGATTGGATCGCAGCGCATGAAACGACTGCGTGTCCAAGGCGCCCCAACGCCCGTCGGGCCCAAGCCATGTCGAACCACGGCGGCGCAACTCATGCCGCTTCAATGGGCACCGCTTGCTGACGGGCCAGAGGTTGCGGCGTGTGGGATTGCGCTTTTGCAGGTATCCATAGCGGTCGGCCGCCTGTTCCACCGCCGGCCGCAAACCCGCTTTGCGCGTAGCGACATTGCGCTCGACGAACTCGGGCCACGCATCCGACAGCAGATGCAAGGTAAGCCCACGCGCACGCGGCGACTTGCCCGAATCCGAACCCGACTCCTGATCCGAACCCGGATCAGTCATGTTGGCCTCCAAGACCTTGCGCATGATGCGATCGCGCGAGGCCGACAGCCCCACCATGGCGGAGGCCGCCGCCGCTTCCAATACCCGATGCACAACGTGGTCATGTTGCGCAAACGCACTTGCCAACCGCGACTCGGCATCGGGCAATACCTGCCCTGCCCGATAAGCAATCCCCATATCCGGGCCAAACAGCATGGCGATCAAGCCTGCAGGCGGGTTGCCCCGGGTACGTTGAGCGTGCATGGTGCGGCCGTACTGCGCGGCGGCTGCCAAGGTGACCAAGTGCGCCATGGCGACTTGATGCGCAATCTGCGTACGGTTCACATAGGCAAGGGCATTAAGCGTGCGCGCTTGCTCAAGCGCGCCGCTGTAGGCGGCGGCATCCGCCGCATGGGTCAAGCGCATACGGCCTTCCGCCGTTTGACCCAGGTTGTAGAGCACAACCAGCGATGCCGCCGCGACCGACACGATCATCATGCCCAGCACCAATGCCTGGCCATGCTGAAGGCCGGCAGGCATGCGCATCTGCGTCATCACTTCGCGTCCGAGGCATTGCCGGTAAAGGACTTGAGGGACCGAGCCTTGGCCTGAGCCGCTGCCTTCTGAGCCGCCTGCTGTGCCGCGCGCGTCTGCGTGCCGCCATCTTCCCCTGCAAGCTCACGTGCCATGGCGGCGGTTTGTGAACGCACCACCTGGCCGAAGTACTGATAGACGGCAATGGCCGCCACCGCCACCAGCGCGACGACAACGATGTACTCGGTCATACCCTGGCCCAATTGCCGTTTTCGACTGCTCCACATTTCTGCTCTCCGCTGCGTTGAATGAAGCGTCAGTGTCGGCGCGGCCCCTGGCCGCCACAATTCGCGCATGCCGAGGTGGGCAAAAAGATCCCGCGATCTTGACGTGCGTGAGAAGGTGACGGGCCGGCAAGAAAAAAACCTTCGCGCCGTCGGCAGCGAAGGGTTCATGCAATTCGTGGGCGTGCCCCACTCATGATTCTTGTAACCCTTTAATTTTCTGGGGTTTTCCCTATTGCCGATGGATTTTCACAGCAGTAGATTTGAGTTGCCGGGCTGTCTGACACCCATCGCGTGCGAAGCCGGGCAGGAGCGCCTCAGACTCATCTTGAGCTGGGGCGCTCTTCCATTGGGGGCGTCGAATTGCCAAACATTCGGCATGCCAAGACGGCCCAACCATCTCGTTGCCACATCGCCACAGGACTTGTTGCGATAACGAGGAACGTCCCCATTTTTGATGGAATATACTGGATATACAAACAGTATTTTCCGCCATGACGTTCAAAGCCCCCCTCACCCTTGACGACCTTCGCACCATCCGCGAACGCCAGCCCTGGAACTCCGATGTGATCTCGCTGCTCTGGGAGGTCAAGCGGCTGCGTTCGGTGTTGCTGCGCGCGTATCAGTTATCCGGCGACTTCAAACGGCCGGCAGGGGTCACGGGTGAGCTTTACGACGACTTCATGAAAAGCCTGCGCGACGAACCCTGTGTGCAAGAACGTGACGGCCTGGCGTCATCGCTGCTTGAAGCGGCGGACAAGCTTAGAAAAGGAATGGCACCCCGATAGCCGCCAGGCCTGCCCCGAGGGGCCGCATATAGGAGAGTCAATTGGTCCTAGATTGGGCCGGTATCCAACGCAAGGGTCGGTTCGCTTGGTAGAGTGCGATGCATGAACGACTGGCCTATCCCCAATTTCCCGCTCGAGCAATTCAGAGCGCTCTCGCTCGCCGACAAAGAACTTTGTCTGGCGATGATCCGCGCATACTGTGCAGAAGTTGCGCTGCAAGAACAAATCGGTATGCGGCCGTCCGAGGATGATCTGTATTCCTTCTAGCTAACCGACGTCGCCCCGTTAGGTGGCAACATGGGCTGACCCTGTCGTCCGCCGCAGGCAGGCCTATGCGCTAGGGCAGACCAGCAAACGTGCCTGCACGGTCGCGAAAGCCGTGTGCCGCTCCAGGTATGCAGACCCGCTCCTCCATGCTCGAGTCTCAAGGGGCTCGTTGCGATGGCCGGGGGTATCCATGAAGACGTCCCACGACAGCATCTTGGGACCCCGCAGACGCAGGAAATGAAACAGCCGCCATTGCTGGCGGCTGTTTCGTACCTGATTTCTCAGGATTTTCTTGGTAGGCCCCCCGAGAGTCGAACTCGGCACCAACGGATTATGAGTCCGCTGCT
>RCUJ01000231.1_pt1 | contig 32142 bp, 32 predicted proteins | sample 2166321 | NCBI WGS metagenome assembly RCUJ01 (sample SAMN09932808, study PRJNA488358) | compost metagenome | feature: garden; material: soil; isolation source: compost soil in an enriched community after 118 h of incubation | place: Germany: Experimental Botanical Garden Goettingen | collected... | reverse complement strand
CTTTCCCATGCCAATAAAGCCAAAGAACATGAATTTAGCTTTGAAGGCCACCCAAATAATACCACACATGCCCATTTACAAAAACTCTATGATTTAGGTTTCCGAAGAGTAAGTTTTGGAGTTCAGGACTACTCCGCCAAGGTGCAGAAGGCTATTCATCGCGAGCAGCCTTTTCATAATGTTGCCAAAGTCACTTTTTGGGCTAGAGAAATAGGCTACACTTCGATAGGACACGACATTATTTTTGGATTGCCTTTTCAAGAAGTTGAAGATGTTGTTGACACTATAGAAAAAACAAAATCACTACAACCTGATCGATTGGCCTTTTATAGCTATGCGCACGTTCCGTGGATAAAAGGAAATGGCCAACGCGGCTTCAATGATGAAGATATCCCAAAAGATGAGCAAAAAAGACAGCTGTATGAAACCGGTAAACATCTTTTATACGAAAACGACTATCATGAAATTGGAATGGATCATTTCGCTTTAAAAACGGATAGTTTGTTTGAATCTTTCGAAACCGGAAAATTACATCGCAATTTCATGGGATACAGCTCTTCAAAAACAAAACTAATGATTGGTTTAGGGGTGTCATCCATCAGTGATAGTTGGTATAGTTTTGCACAGAATGTAAAAAAAATAGAAGATTATTATCAAATTCTGGAATGGAATAAGCTACCTATTTTCAGAGGGCATTTACTCACAGATGAAGATCTGGTAATAAGAAAACATATTTTAAATTTAATGTGCCAATTTGAAACTTCCTGGTCTGATAAATCCACCTATTTTGATGAAATTCCGACAGTTTTAAACCAGTTGAAAGAGATGGAAAACGATGGATTACTTATCTTCAAAAATGAAGGAATCCAAGTTACAGAGGCCGGAAAACCATTTGTCCGTAACATTTGCATGGCTTTTGATTTACTTTTAAAACGAAAAGCACCAGAAACAGCCTTATTTTCAATGACCGTTTAGCAAAGAGTAACTTTATATAAATAACAAAGCACACTATTAAGTGTGCTTTGTTATTTATATATGCGCTAATTATTTTCCGCTTTTGATGAAATGCATCTAACAAATCACCTGTGATTTATTACGTCAATTAAATAAAAAAAGAGCAAATTTATTAATGACAATTTGGGTTTTCTTGCACAAATAAGCTCATATTAGTTGGAGAAACGTAAGGAATTCCCAATCCCAGACCACGCAGAATAAATAAGACTCCAATTAATACCCCAACATATGGAATCGCTTTTTGAATTTTATTTCGAATAGAAACAGTGAGAAAAGAGTTGAGATAAACAACACTACTCATCATCGGAACCGTTCCTAACCCAAATAATATCATATACAATACACCAAAACCCGCACTTTGCATGGCAATTGCTCCAAATAAAGCGACGTAAACCATTCCGCAAGGTAAAAATCCGTTAAGTAATCCGATAGTAAACAACGATTTGTAACTTCTATTTTTAAATTGACTGCCCAACTTAGTTTTGACTTTAGAAATCAATTTAAAAACAGGTTTAGAAAAATTATATTGAGCAAAAGTTCTCTCAGGAATTAAAATAACAACAATTATTGAGATTCCAATAAATATGGATAACTTCTGTTGCATTCCCGCCAAGAAAAACCCTTTACCAATCAACCCAAAAATAAGCCCAATGGTAGCATAAGCAGCTAATCTCCCTAAGTGGTAGGTAACAATCTGAGATATTTTTTTTGCAGGATTGTTTCTTTCTACAGGTAACATCAAGGCAATTGGTCCACACATTCCAATACAGTGCAAACTACTAATCAAGCCAAAAAAGAAAGCTGTATAAAGCATTAAAAACCTATTTTATATAAACAATTTCCTTTGTTAAAAAGGATTTTCCTTCATATTGCCATTCCATATTAATATCCCAACGACCGTCTACCAAACTTTTTTTAGGTATGAGCAAAGTGGCACCAGAAAGCGAAATCGGAACTTCGAAATCCAGCTTTTTGTTAGACGGCCTGTAAAGGGACATATTTCCTTTAATTTTTTCTGGGACAAAAACTTCTGGGAAAGAAACTAAAATTCCTTCTGTCGTAACCGATACTGTTGGTTTTTGAGCTAAATCATGAGCGTTCTGCACCCTAACCATTTCGTCTCCAAAACGAGCGTCATGTTTATAATATTCTTCAACTACCAAATCATTATCATATTTTGAATCCGATTGTACCGTAAAAACGAAATACAAAATAAAGGTCATAAATAATGCAAATGCGATTACGATTCCAGTTCCCCAATTGATTTTCATTATTTTTTATTTAAAAATTTATCTGTTTAATTAATCAAAACTTCTCGGACTTAAAAAATTTGTCGAAGTCGTTTCAATTTTTTCATCCCCATTATATACATCAATTTGCACTTTAGTCTTATCACTTTCTAATAAATACTGATTGATTTCTATAAACAAAGTACCGCTCTTCATCCCCTGCTTAGGCACTTTTAAATCTTGAATTCCAACTAATTTTAAAGTTCCTTTTATTCCGACTAATTTGAAATGAATATCATTAAAATCAGTATTGGTCTTATTGATGATTTTAAAAGTATAAATATTACTGATATTTTCCCCTTTATGTTGAAACAACTGTCCAGGTAATCTCAAAATAGAAGCTTCAACTTCTGTCCTTAAAAATAACATCCCTATTAAAATTCCGACCAGAATAACTAATATGGCCGTATAGCCTTTCATTCTTGCCGTGAATTTGAATTTGGCTTTCTTTTCAATTTCATCTTCTGAAGCATAACGAATAAGCCCTTTTGGCAATCCGACACTTTCCATAATCGTGTCACATTCATCAATACAAGCTGTGCAATTGACGCACTCTAATTGCGTTCCGTTACGGATGTCAATTCCCGTTGGACAAACGTTGACACATTGTTTGCAATCAATACAATCACCTTTACCTGAAGCCGCTCTGTCTTCTTGCTTATTGAATTTTGCTCTACCAACTTCTTTTTCTCCTCTAACAAAGTCATAAGCAACATTTATTGATTTATTATCTAATAAAACGCCTTGTAATCTTCCATAAGGACAAGCAATAATACAAACCTGCTCTCTAAACCAAACAAATACAAAATAAAAAACTCCTGTAAAAATCAGCAAAGCAATTAGTGTACTGGTATTGCTTTCCGGACCTTGTTCAATCATTTTAAGCAGTTCATCACTACCAATTAAATAGGCTAAAAAAATGTTTGCAATAAAAAAGGAGATAATTAAGAAAATAAACCATTTAACACCTTTCTTTCTTATTTTTTCGGCATTCCACTCTTGTTTGCTCAAACGAATTTGTGCACCACGATCGCCTTCAATCCAATACTCAATTCTGCGGAAAACCATTTCGAGAAATATAGTTTGAGGACAAATCCATCCGCAAAAAATTCTTCCAAAAATCACAGTAAAAAGAATAACGAAAACTACTCCAACAATCATGAAAATGACGAACAAGTAAAAATCCTGAGGCCAAAATGGAAAGCCAAAAATATTGAATCGGCGTTCCATAACATTGAACATCATGAACTGATAACCATTAATTTTTAAAAAGGGGCTAACAATCAGTACAATTAATAAAAAATAGCTAACCCATTTTCTATAATTATAAAATGGACCAGAAGGTTTTTTTGGAAAAATAACTTTTCTGTGTCCCTTCTCATCAATCGTTCCAATGGTATCTCTAAAAGCTTCGTCCGGTAATTTTGACATTTGTTTACTATTTTAAAGACCAACTTCTTAACAGAAGTTGGTCTTTTATTTTTTATTTTGCTGCAGCATCATCAACCCATACTTCTCCTTCGGGAGCTTTTGGATCTACTGGATTACTGCCTTTTAATGATATAATATAACTGGCAACCTTTTGCATTTCTTTTGGTTTAAGTGTGCCTTTCCAGGCTATCATACCTTTTCCGTCACGTCCACCATTATTAATCGTGTGAAATAAATTTTTAATTCCACCACCCAAAATCCATTGGTCATCCGTTAAATTTGGTCCAATTTGTCCACCACCATCTGCTCTGTGACAAGCAGCACAATTCGTTGTATAAATGGTTTTACCTTCCGCTAAAGCAGCAGCATCTGTCAATAATGTAACCGTTTTTTCGTCCGTTAAATCAGGTGCAGTCTTCATATATTCATCAACTTCAATCTTAGCTTGAGCCATTTCTTTTTTAAGTTCCATTTCTTGGTCATCTGCTCCCATAATCTCAAAACGAACAAGGTAAACTACAGCAAATACAACACAGGCATAGAATAAATAGACCCACCATGGTGGTAAATTATTATCAAGCTCCTTGATGCCATCATAATCATGGTCTAATAATAACTCCCCTTCATTTTCGATTGGTTCAGATTTGGTTAAGCTTTTCATCAATTTTGCGTACCATTGACCTTCTTTAAAACCAGCTGCATTTGCCTCAGCTAATTTTGCTTTTTGTTCTTCTGTCAGTAATTGATACGTAATTTTATCAATGGCACTTATTGTAATTTCTATCGCTATCAAAAGAAACAGAAAAACAAATAAGAAAAGTGAAACCATCGGGAACTTAATAAAAGCCGGACGATCACCAGAGTCTATAAAATATTCCATTGCCGCAAAAGCAGCAAAGAAAATAAGTGGAACTCTAACATATACAGGGATTAATTTTTTCATTTTCTAAATTTTTAAAAAATTATACTATTTGATTGTCATTCAATGGGATTTGACTCATCTCATCAATTTTTTCTTTTTTATAGGAGAAGACCCATAGCCCTAGTCCAACAAAAAATAAAAAGAAGATTAATAACGATAGTATCGGATATATTGCAACTCCTGCAATAGTCTCCATATTGTGTTTTATTTGTTCGAACATAACTATAATTATTAATTGTCTTTTACTTTGATATCAGTTCCCAGTCTTTGAATGTATGCAATCAAGGCTACAATTTCTCTTTCATTCATTGGAATAAATTTCTCCCCTCTTGCTTCCGCTTTTTTCTTACTGTCATCATAACTTTTTACAAAATCAGGATCGTTTTTCAAACTTTCTTCGATTTGAACCGCCTGTGCTTTTAAATCTTTCTGAGCATTCGCAACTTGTGCGTCAGAATAAGGAACACCTAAACTTACCATAGCTTCCATTTTCTTTTGCGTCAAAGAAGTATCCATCGCTTTATTATCAAACAGCCATTTGTACCCTGGCATAATTGATCCTGCAGAAGTACTTTGCGGATTCCAGAAATGGTTAAAATGCCAATTGTCATTGTATTTACCCCCTTCTCTCAACAAATCCGGTCCTGTACGTTTAGACCCCCAAAGGAAAGGATGATCGTAAACAAATTCACCCGCTTTAGCTTGTGGACCGTATCTTTCAACCTCACTTCGGAAAGGACGAACAGATTGAGAGTGACATCCCACACAACCTTCACGAATATATAAATCACGACCTTCTAACTCTAATGGAGAATACGGTTTTACGCTTGCAATTGTCGGAATATTTGATTTCACCATTATAGTTGGCACTATTTGAATAACTCCACCAATTAAAATAGCAACTGTTGCCAAAATAGTTAACTGAATAGGTTTTCTTTCTAACCAAGGGTGAAATTTCTCTCCTTTGATTCTTCCGCTGCTTATTTTTTGCAATTCTGGTGCTTCAGCCAATTCATCTTCTATTGCTGAACCAGCTCTAACAGTTTGAATAATATTATAAACCAAGACGAACATACCTACCAAGTACATAGAACCTCCGATAGCTCTCATCCAATACATTGGCATAATCTGAGTTACAGTTTCAAGGAAATTACCATAAGTCAAAGTCCCGTCTGGATTAAATTGTTTCCACATAGAAGCCTGCAAAAACCCGGCAACATACATTGGAAGGGCATATAATATAATTCCTAAAGTCCCTATCCAAAAGTGAAAATTCGCTAATTTAGTAGAATACAAAGTAGTTTTGGTCATTCGTGGTATCAACCAGTAGATCATACCAAAGGCCATAAAACCGTTCCAAGCTAATGCTCCAACGTGAACGTGAGCAATAATCCAGTCCGTATAATGCGCAATAGCATTTACATTTTTTAGAGATAACATTGGTCCTTCAAAAGTAGCCATACCATAACCGGTAATTGCCACAACGAAGAATTTTAAAACTGGTTCAACACGAACTTTATCCCAAACACCTCTAAGCGTTAAAAGTCCATTTATCATCCCTCCCCAAGAAGGAGCAATCAACATTATTGAGAAAACAACTCCTAAATTCTGTGCCCAAGTTGGTAAAGCAGAATATAACAAGTGGTGTGGTCCAGCCCAGATGTAAATAAAGATCAATGACCAGAAGTGTATAATTGATAATCTATAAGAATATACAGGACGATTAGCCGCTTTTGGAACAAAATAATACATTAACCCCAAAAATGGTGTCGTTAAGAAAAATGCCACTGCATTATGACCGTACCACCATTGTACCAAAGCATCTTGAACTCCTGCGTATACAGAATAACTTTTCATTCCGGAAACCGGCAAAGCTAAACTATTGAAAATATGTAAAACCGCAACAGTCACAAACGTAGCCAGATAAAACCAAATCGCAACGTACAAGTGTCGTTCTCTTCTTTTTATCATGGTTCCAATCATATTGATACCAAATACTACCCAAATCAACGCAATAGCAACATCTATTGGCCATTCTAATTCGGCATATTCTTTTGAAGTACTATATCCCAATGGTAATGATACGGCTGCCGCAACAATAATTAATTGCCATCCCCAAAAATTCAGATTACTTAAAAAGTCGCTAAACATCCTAGCTTTTAATAATCTTTGTAAAGAGTAATAAACCCCTGCAAACATAGCGTTTCCTACAAAGGCAAAAATAACTGCATTAGTGTGTAAAGGTCTCAATCTACCAAAACTCAACCACGAAATCCCGTCGGTCATGTTTGGAAAAAGAAACATAGTAGCCAGAATAAGTCCAACTAACATCCCCACTACACCAAAAACAATCGTGGCGTAAATGAATTTCTTTACAATTTTGTTGTCGTAATAAAATTGTTGCATTTCCATAGTTTAAATTTGTTTTTCTTCTGTTGTTTGTATTGATTTTGGATTTTCAATTTTGAGTTCATCGTCAAAAAGCATTCTGACAGATGGCGTATAATCATCGTCATATTGGCCTGTTTTTACTGCTCTTATAAAAGCAATAAAAAAGCCAATAGCAACTAGTATACTAATGGAGATTAATAAATAAATGACACTCATACCTAAAATTATATTAAACAAAAATACTTTTACACCTTCTCAAAAAAAATGACATTTATCATGATTAGGAGCTAATGTTAAATTTATGCAAAAATTTAATACAAAAAACTCCTTTATCTCTTATTTTTTGCTTGCGTAATAATTACTCATAACAGTAACAAAACTCACTATAGTAATGGTACTCAGCGGCATAATTATAGCTGCAACCAATGGTAACAGATTTCCAGTAACGGCAAATGACAATCCAACTACATTGTATAATAATGAGAGTGTGAAGCTCATTTTGATCGTTGTAATGGCTTTTTTCGATAATTTCAAAAAATAATTTAGCTTCTGAAACTCATTTGCATCCAGAATAGCATCACAGGCAGGAGAAAAAACATTGACATTTTCTGAAATTGAAATACCAACATTACTTTGTGCCAAAGCTCCAGCGTCATTTAGTCCATCTCCGACCATCATCACATTTTTGCCCTGCTCTTGTAAGCCCTTGATAAACTCTAGTTTTTGCTCTGGTTTTTGATTAAAAATCAATTCGGTTCCCTTAGGCAGAAGCGTTTCCAAAGTAGAACGTTCTCCTTCATTATCCCCAGATAAAACCTTGATCTCATAGTTGGTGCTTAATTTCTCAAAAAGCGACGCCAATCCTTCCCTATATTGGTTATTGAAAATGTATTTTCCTAAATAAATTTCATTGATTTTGACATGAACCGAAGTTTGTTGGATATCATCTTCATCGTATAAGCCCGCAAAACTGTCAGAACCAATTAAAACAGAAATCTCATTTACCTGAGCTTTAATTCCTTTACCGGTAATTTCTTCAAAATCATTTATCTTCATCTTTTTACCATCGGGCAAAAAATCATATAACATTCTACTCAACGGATGATTAGAAGCTCGAAGCACATTTTTTACCATCAATATATCCTCCGTCGAAAGAACTTTCCCTTCATAAGAAATATTTGATTTTTTATTGGTGGTGATAGTCCCTGTTTTGTCGAATACAATGGTGTCAACTTTGGCCAATTGTTCGATGACCAAGGCATTTTTAAGATAGAATTTTTGTTTTCCCAAAATACGTAGAACATTCCCAGTTGTAAATGGCGCGGTCAATGCCAAAGCACAAGGACAGGCGACAATAAGTACCGCAGTGAAAACATTGAAAGCTGTATTGGCATCAATAAAAATCCAATAGCCAAACCCTGCAAAAGCAATCAGCAATAATATAGGTGTAAAATAACGTGAAATTCGATCCGTTATATTTTTATGTTTTTGTTCGACATTTTTTTGAAAAACATCATTGCTCCACAATTGCGTTAAGTAACTTTGGGAAACCGAATGTAAAACTTCCATTTCAATCACTTTACCAATTTGTTTCCCTCCTGCAAAGATCTTATCTCCTGATTTTTTGGTTATTGGAATGGCTTCTCCGGTAACAAAGCTATAATCAATCTCTGCTTTTTCGGAAATCAAAATACCGTCAACAGGAATAAGCTCCTGGTTTCTAATCAATAAGCGGTCTCCTTTTTGAATATCATAGACAGGAACACTTTCTTCGGAAGCATCAGAATTAATTTTAGTGATAGCAATAGGGAAATAAGATTTAAAGTCTCTTTCGAAACTTAAAAAACTATAGGTTTTGATTTGAAACATTTTGCCCAAAAGCATAAAGAAAATCAAACCTGTCAAACTATCAAAAAAACCAGAACCATAGTCCATTAAAATATCTACGGTACTTCGCACAAACATCACTACAATCCCTAAAGCGATAGGAATATCAATATTTAGCATTCTTGATTTGATGCTTTTATAAGCCGAGACATAATATCCACTGGCAGAATAGAAGAAACTTGGCAAGGATAAGGCAAAAATCAGCCAGCGAAAAAAACCGCGGTATTGATCCAGCCAATATTCTTTGACCTCAAAATATTCCGGAAACGACAGTAACATAATATTTCCGAAACAAAAGAAAGCGACACCCAATTTATAGGTCAGACTTCTATCAACATTATCTTTACCTGTCTCATAGTTTTCCAGGCTTATGTAAGGTTCATAGCCAATAGAACTCAACAGATAAACAATATCTTTAAGGGAAACCGTTTCTGGGTTATAAGTAATTCGTACTTTCTTTTGAGGAAAATTAACCTGAGATGTATTTATTCCTTTTTGAAGACGCTGTAGATTTTCCAAAATCCAAATACACGAGCTACAATGAATATGAGGAATGTTAAGTGAAACAATAGCGGTCGAATTTTCTTGAAATTCCAAAAGTTTTGAAACAATATTTTCATTGTCTAAAAAATCGTATTTACCATTAATATCTAAGGGGGTTGCTCCAGGTGATTTTTCAAAATCATAATAGCAAGTCATATCATTGAGACTAAAAATTTCATATACGGTTTTACAACCGTTACAACAAAATTCTTTTTCATCAAAAATAATTTCTTCTGTTTTTATAATATCTAAACCACAATGGAAACAGTTTGATGTGTCCATATATTTGCTCATTTTACCTGCCACAAAGATTACAAATTGAATAAGTTAAAAATATGACATTTGTCATATAAATGCTTAAATTTGCAGAACTAATTAAGCCCTTTTTTTATTATGAGTAAATGTGAACAATGTATCGTTAGAGAATTCAGCTCTTTGAAAGCACTCAACAAAGACGAGTTAGTAAAACTTTCCGATTGTAAAACATCGCTTACCGTTAAAAAGGGAGAAGTGATTTTTGAAGAAGGTGAAACTATTAATGGCATTTATTGTGTAAAAGATGGTATTTGTAAATTATCCAAATTGAGTCCAAACGGAAAAGATCATATCGTTAAACTAATTAAAAAAGGAGAATTGCTTGGACAACGTTCCATGATTAGTGACGAGCCTGTAAACTTGACAGCGGTTGCACTTGAAGACATGGAAGTTTGTTTCATTCCAAAAACAGAAGTTATGGGGTTCTTCGATAAAAACAATCAATTCTCCATGAATGTGATGAAGACTATCTGTGGTGATTTGAAAGAAGCTGATGATCATATGGTCAATATGGCCCAAAAAACCGTAAAAGAAAGACTGGCAGAAACCTTGCTTTATCTATTGGACACTTTCGGTAAAAACGATGACAACACCTTAAAAGTACAACTTTCAAGAGATGAATTGGCAAGTATGATCGGAACAGCTACAGAAAGTTGCATTCGTTTATTATCCGATTTCAATAAATTGGGATTAATCGAACTGTCTGGTAAAAAAATTATTTTGAAAGATATCAATAAGCTAAAAAAGATAGCCGACTAGGCAATATCTCTTCTGAAACGAAGCAAAAAAGTATATTACAACTTCTTTGCTTCGTTCCAAAAAACATCCATTTCAGCCAAAGTCATATCCATCAGTGGCTTTCCTAATTCCTCTGCTTTGCTTTCCAGGTATTGAAAACGTTTGATGAATTTTTTATTTGTTCGTTCCAAAGCATCTTCAGGATTTACATTTAGAAATCGGGCATAATTAATCATGGAGAACAATACATCACCAAACTCGGCTTCTATCTTATCCTGATTCCCGGATTCAACCTCAACCTGTAATTCTTGCAATTCTTCTTGCACTTTGTCCCAAACCTGATGCGGTTCTTCCCAATCAAATCCCACACCTTTCACTTTATCCTGAATCCTGCTGGCTTTTACCAAGGCAGGTAAACTTTTAGGCACCCCTTCCAAAACGGACTTTTTGCCTTCTTTTAGTTTTAGTTTCTCCCAATTTTGCTTTACTTCTTCCTCGTCTTTTACAACAACATCACTATAAATATGAGGATGGCGGTGGATTAGTTTTTCGCAAATCTCATTACACACATCGGCCATGTCAAAATCATTCGTTTCACTTCCAATTTTAGCATAAAAAACAATATGCAATAACAAATCGCCTAACTCTTTTTTGACCTCTTGTACATCATTGTCTAATATTGCATCTCCTAATTCGTAGGTTTCTTCTATGGTAAGGTGGCGCAGCGTCTGCATGGTTTGTTTCCTGTCCCAAGGACATTTTTCACGCAAATCATCCATAATATCTAATAATCTTTCAAAAGCCTGAAGTTGAAGTTTTCTTGAGTTCATTGCGTTTTTTGGTTTTTGTAAAAATAAAAAAATCCTGTCAAGAAATCATCTTAACAGGATTAAATATAATGTGTAAAGCACTATTTATGCTTTTTTAGCTTTTGCTTTTTTTGGCTTCTCAACAGCAGCCTCTTCTGCTGCTACTGATACTTCAGTACTTTCTGCCGCAGGAGCTTCATCAGTAACCAATCCTTTATTTTGAAGAATATTATACCAGTTCAAAACTTTTTTGATATCAGACGGATATACTCTATCTTCATCATAATCAGGTAAAATTTCTTTAAAGTATGCAGCCAATGTAGCATTATCTTCTTTATGAGACATTGCCTGACCTTTATTTTCTTTTGCAGCGATTCTTCCCATTATTTCAGGCAAAGGCTTCTCTCCTTCATGCGTATAAATTGAAATCTCTGACAATAGACTTACATTACTTTTTAAGTTCACCGTAATTCTTTTTCCATCTAATAATGATTCTGCAACAAAACCAGTACGTGTTTGTACTTTTAATACATATAAACCTGGTTTCCCAGAAATGGCTAATATTTTTTCTAAATTCATGCTTGTTTAATTATTATTAAGAATTCAATTATTTTTTTCCTTTAAACCCAAAAACCATACCAAGGTAGGCTAATCGGACTCTTTTTATCTTCCTTTTTTACCAAAAAATTTCATTCGGTATTCTTGGAATGTTTTTCCTTCCAAAATATTTTTCAATTTCTTTTGGATCAAACGTTTTTTAAGTGATGAGATTTTATCTGTAAACAAAATACCTTCAATATGATCGTATTCGTGTTGAATTACTCTTGCTATCAAACCATCAAAAACTTCAGTTTTCATAACAAAATCCTCTTCACAATATTCAATAGTAATGGTTGGATTTCGATATACATCTTCTCTAACATCAGGAATACTCAAACATCCCTCATTAAAACTCCATTCTTCCCCTTCTTCTTTTATCATTCTTGCATTGATAAAAGTTCTTTTAAATCCTTTCAAACTTTTTTGTTCTGACTCGGCTAAATCCTCATCATCACTAAAAGGTGTCGTATCTATTACAAACAAACGAACAGCTAAACCTACCTGAGGCGCAGCAAGCCCAACTCCGTATGCATTATACATCGTCTCGTACATGTTAGCAATCGTTTCTTTTAAGTTTGGATGTTCCGGTGACAGATCTTCCCCTACTTTTCTTAAAACTGGATCGCCATAACCTATAATTGGTAAAATCATTATTCTTGTATTAAGTATTATCGACTGTAAATTAAGAGTTTTTCCCCTTAATTTAAGTTTGCAAAAATAGTAAAAAAATAGACATTCAATTATCCATGACGAAGAATTAAATTTAGTTTTTAAATCAAACGTGATAATTACACAAACAAATGGTACAATTCTTACCTTTGCAGGGAATCTATATTTTATGATTGATCAAGTCCAAAAATTTACCGAAAGCACTTATTTCACCAATGCTTTAAAAATTACAATAGCGGCCGTTATTCCAGTTTTATTGCTTTCTTTTTTCGGTCATTTCCAGATTGGTTTCATCATTGCTCTTGGCGCTTTTTTCACCTACCCCAGTGATATCCCCAGTAGCCCAAAACATAAAATCAACGGGATATTGGTCACTGCTTTATTGGTCTCAGGTGCCAATCTGCTTATCAATATTGTATATCCCTTCCCTTGGATTTTTTATCCTTTTTTAGCAGTACTTATCTTTTTCCTTTCCATGCTTTCTGTTTATGGACAAAGGGCTACATTAGTTTCCTTTTCGGCATTACTTTCTGTTTCATTGGCATTTGCACATATAAATACTGGCTGGGCCATGGTGCAGCACTCGGTTTTAATCCTTATTGGTGGTTTGTTTTATCTGATAATCTCCCTCATTTTCCATTATATCAGACCGTATCGTTATGTAGAATTAGAAACCGTGCACTGTATTCAGTTAACAGCTAAATATCTAAAACTAAGAGGTGATCTCTGGTCTCCTGCCGCGGATAAAAAAGCAATTATAGAAAAACAATTGCATCTTCAGGTTGAAATCAACACCATTCATCAAAATATAAGAGAAGTTCTTATCAATAATCATATGACTTCCGGTTCGTCCAATCAAAACCGAAAACTGCTTATTGTTTTTGTATCCTTGGTAGAAATTCTGGAATTGGCATTATCGACTTCTTTCGACCATAATAAATTACATTTAAAATTCAGTAGTCATCCTAAAGTTTTATTGACTTATCAAAACCTGGCATACCACCTTGCCTCGAATTTAAAACAATTATCCAAAAGCGTAAAAAAAAGACATAAATACATTCCTAAGCACAATCTTATAAAAGATTTGAATGCCTTGGAAATGGCTATTTTGGATTACGAAAATCTATTAGGTAAAATCCCTGCTTCCGAAGGTGTTTTCATGCTGACAACCATGCTGCAATATGCCGAAAAGCAAGTAGAAAAAATCAAAATTGTGGAACGGGCCTTTTCGTCTGCTGTTCAATCGCAGGATTTTAAAGAGAGAGATAAAGATTTAGAGAAATTTCTAACGCCGCAGCACTATCTGTGGAGTACTTTGATTGAAAATTTAAGTTTTTCTTCCACTTTATTCAGGCACTCCCTGAGACTCACTATTACTATTTTGATTGGCTTTATCATTAGTAAAATGCTTCCTTTTCAAAATGTGTATTGGATTTTACTTACTATCGTCGTCATTATGCGTCCGGGTTATGGGTTAACCAAAAACCGATCATTTCATCGAATTTTCGGAACTATTTTGGGTGGAATTATTGCATTTGGGATTCTATATTTTATTCACAACAATATTGCACTAAGCATTTTCGCTATTCTTTCAATGCTTTTGGGGTTCGCCTTCACACACACCAATTATAAAGTCAGCGCGACCTTTGTGACCATGTATATTGTTTTTATATATGGAACACTTACTCCAAATATAGAAGCTGTTATTGAATATCGAATTTTGGACACTCTCGTTGGAGCGACTTTAGCTTTTTTGGCCAATCAATTTTTATGGCCTTCCTGGGAATTTTTAAATATCCCAGTTTATTTGAGAAAATCCATTAAAGCAAATCAAAACTATCTGAAAGAAATCTCTATTTTTTACAATAAAAAAGGGACTGTTTCAACGGCTTACCGATTGGCAAGAAAAAATGCTTTTATTGAAATTGGAAATTTAATGGCTTCTTTCCAAAGAATGGCACAAGAGCCTAAATCAAAACAAAAACAACTCCCCCAGGTATATAAACTCGCCGTACTTAACCATACATTGTTATCGTCATCCGCTTCATTAGGAACTTACATTCAATCACACAAAACGACTACCGCCTCGGAAGCTTTTAATGTAGTGGTCGATACCGTTATTAAAAATCTGGATGATGCCATAGCACTTTTAAAAGAAGAATCTATAGTTACAGACGAAAGTGCTCCGAAAACAGACTTAGCCCTACGTTTTACAGAATTAAAAAACATACGTGCCCGCGAATTAAAAGAAGGTGCCCCAATAGATGAAGAAGCTTTTTTGTTAAAAATGCAGGAAGCCCAGTTGGTTATTGAACAGTTGATCTGGCTCACCAATCTATCTGAAAACATTGTAAAAAACACCAAAAATCTGATGAGCATTTAAATCAAAAAAGGCGCTGAAATTAGAAATAAATCTAAAATTCAGCACCTTAATCTCTATTAACAATTTTCTAATTATTCAATTTCAGGACTTCTCCGGTATTCTTTCTGATTTCATCTAATAAAACCGGATTGTCATTTAAAGTTTGTCCAAACGACGGAATCATCATTTTTAATTTTTCCTGCCATTCAGCTGTTTCTAACTTTTCCTTAAAACATCTTCCCACTAAATCTATCATGATTGAAACTGCTGTTGAAGCACCTGGAGAAGCTCCCAGTAAAACAGACAGTGTACCATCTGCCGTTGTAATCACCTCTGTACCAAATTCTAAAACACCACCTTCTTTTTCATCTTTCTTGATTACCTGAACCCTTTGACCTGCTCTTTCTATTTTCCAATCTTTAGATCTCGCATTAGGCACATATTCTCTTAGTGCATTAATTCTGTCTTTTGGTTTTAGTCGTACTTGTTCGATCAAATATTTTGTAAGCGGAATATTTTTGTAACCCGCAACAACCATTGGTATTATATTGTCCACTTTTATAGACAATGGTAAATCAGAATACGAACCGTTTTTCAAAAAACGAGTAGAAAAACCAGCAAAAGGACCAAAAAGCAATGCTTTTTCGCCATTTATCATTCGGGAATCAATATGAGGAACAGACATTGGGGGTGCTCCTACACTGGCTTTTCCATATACCTTCGCTTCATGTTTTGCAATCACTTCAGGATTCGTACATTTCAGCCATTGACCACTTACCGGAAATCCGCCATAGCCTTTTCCTTCCGGAACATTTGCTTTTTCTAATAAAGGTAATGAACCACCACCGGCACCAATAAAAACAAATTTAGTATATACTTTTTTCTTTTGGCCTGAAGCCAAATCTGTAATTTTTATTCTCCAAGATTTGTCCTCACGTTGTTTCATTTTTCGAACTTCGTGATTAAAATGCATGGTTACACCCTCTAATTTAGTCAAATAATTGAACATACTTCTGGTTAATTCCCCAAAATTCACATCGGTACCAATTTCCATTGAAGTGGCAGCGAATTTTCCGGATTCATCCCTGCCTTCCATAACCAAAGGCATCCATTCTTTTATTTGTGAAAAATCGGTGCTAAAAACCATATCCTTAAACAAGGCATTAGACTGTAGGGTTTCAAATCTTTTCTTAAGATAGGCTACATTCTTGTCTCCCCAAACAAAACTCATGTGTGGAATACTCTTAATAAAATCTTCAGGAGAAGAGACTTTGTTTTGTTGCACTAAATAAGCCCAAAACTGTCTGGATACTTCGAAAGACTCGGCAATACTAATCGCTTTTTTTGGATTAATAGTCCCGTCTTCATTTTCAGGAGTATAATTAAGTTCACAAAATGCTGAATGTCCTGTTCCTGCATTATTCCAGGCATCAGAACTTTCTGCGGCAGCAATATCTAATCTTTCAAAAATGTCAATTTTAATATCTGGCTGTAACTCTTTTAAAATTACTCCAAGCGTGGCGCTCATAATCCCGGCACCTATAAGAACAACTTCAGAATTTGAACGAATGGTTTTATCTGGCATAACTATAATTTTAAAAGGCGCAAATTTACTTCATTTTTTCGCAAAAAATATAACAAACAATTGTTAAAAAGTGGTAAATTTCACTTGGTTTTGCCGTCTTTTAACCAAATCACAAAAGGGATGATTTTCTAAAACGTTTTTCTGGACAAGTAATCCTGCAACATTATCGTTGCTGAAATTTCATCAATAAGCGCTTTGTTCTGGCGTTGTTTCTTTTTAAGACCACTATCAATCATCGTTTGAAAAGCCATTTTAGAAGTAAAACGTTCATCAACCCGAATGACTTTCATATCTGGAAAATGGTTCGTAAAATGGGTTACAAATCCTTTTATAATCGAGGCGCTTTCGGAAGGTTCTCCGTTCATTTGTTTGGGTTCCCCTATAAGAACTGCTTCTACTTTCTCTTTGGCGAAGTAATCTTTCAAAAAAGCAATAGCAGTCTGGGAAGGAATAGTCGTCAAACCTGAAGCTATAATTTGCATTTCATCGGTAACGGCAATTCCGGTGCGTTTTTGTCCGTAGTCTATAGAGAGTATTCTTGGCATTTGATAAATATATTTGCAAAGATACGTAAAGTAGCAGTTTCCCCAATTATAAAAAAATCCGTTTCGAAAATACGAAACGGATTTAGACCTGTTATAATTTTAAAGATTAGATTAAAAAGACTTATCTATTAAAAAATCGGCTAAAAAAACCTCTTCCCTCTTCCTCTTCCTCTATTTTAGTCTCTGGTTTCTGAAACGCTTGTTGCGCTTTTTCATGTTCAAAAATCAGTTCTTTAATATATTCAACATAAGTACGTTTTTTTTCTTCTAAAAAACCAATCAAATACTTTTCGCTATATTCGATCCCGCTTGCAGCTTCTATTTGTAATAATTTTTTATACAAAGGCTCAATATGCAACGATATAATCTCTTGAGGCACAGCTCTTCTTCGACCAAAATGGTTTACAATTTCTCCGTTTTCATCTCTTGTAGCTTCAAAATCAGTAATAACCCAATAATATCTTCCTGACTTAGCCAGATTTTTTACTATCGCATGAAAATTATTTCCTAATTTAAGATTTTCCCACAAAACTTTAAATATAACCTTAGGCATATCCGGATGTCTGATTATATTGTGTGGCTGTCCCATTAACTCGTAATCCTCATAGCCGCAAACATCAACAAAAACTTCATTGGCATACTCAATTATTCCAAACTGATTGGTTTTACTCATAATAACTTGAGTTTTATCCCAAGAAACTTCCTTGTCAATGATTGCCGGTTTCTTTAATAACTGGTTTTGATCCATACTTTTTAACTGTAATTTGGTTTTTAAATTAAATATAGCGATGCTGCAATACATCAAGGATACGGGCCAAAAGTATTTAGAATTAAAAACACAGAATATGATTTTTGTCATTTGAAAGAATAAATCCAAACCAGTTAACTATTTTGTAAGAAAAACTTAATTTCAACCTTCTACTTTTCTATGAAATTACCGGCACCAAATCACTGTATTTAACAAAAACAACAAATATGTTAGTATTACATAAACAAAGTTTGTTTTAAAAAAAATCGAATTATATTTGTGAAAAATTATCAAAACATGAACCCACTACAAACTATTATAGAACAAGCCTGGGAAAACAGAGCTTTGTTACAAGAAACAACGACGACTGATGCTATCAGAGAAGTTATTGAATTATTAGACTCAGGAAAATTGCGTGTTGCCGAACCAAAAGGTGACGGATGGCAGGTAAACGAATGGGTTAAGAAAGCAGTAGTTATGTATTTCCCTATTCAAAAAATGGAAACATTAGAATCCGGAATTTTTGAATATCATGATAAAATGTTACTTAAAAGAGGCTATGCTGAAAAAGGAATTCGTGTAGTTCCTAATGCAGTAGCTCGTTACGGTGCTTATATTTCAAGTGGTGTTATTTTGATGCCAAGTTATGTAAATATTGGTGCTTATGTGGATGAAGGAACCATGGTTGATACTTGGGCAACTGTAGGAAGTTGTGCTCAAATAGGCAAAAATGTACACTTAAGTGGTGGTGTTGGTATTGGTGGTGTTCTGGAACCATTACAAGCTGCTCCAGTAATTATTGAAGACGGTGCTTTTGTTGGTTCCCGTTGTATCGTTGTTGAAGGTGTTCATGTTGGAAAAGAAGCAGTTCTTGGCGCTAACGTTTGTTTAACAGCTTCTACAAAAATCATCGATGTAACTGGTGATACTCCTGTAGAAATGAAAGGTTATGTTCCTGCCCGTTCTGTAGTTATTCCTGGAAGCTATACCAAAAAATTTGCTGCTGGTGAATTCCAAGTACCTTGTGCGTTGATTATTGGAACTCGTAAACCTTCAACAGATTTGAAAACTTCTTTGAATAATGCTTTACGTGAATACGACGTAGCTGTTTAAATTCGTAGGTAATAAAAAATATTGTATATTCCTCCCTTAAACGGGAGGTTTTTTTATGTTATGAAAATACTGGTTATACAACAAAAAATGATTGGTGATGTCCTGATAAGCAGTATTATATGCAATAATCTGCGTATCGCCTATCCTGATGCTCAAATTGATTATTTGGTTTATGAATCGACTACACCGGTGCTCGAAGGAAATCCAAACATCGACAATATTATTCTGTTTCAGGAAAAACACCGCAAAAGCAAGAAAGAATTACTGAAATTGGCACTCCAAATTCGCGCTACTGAATACGACTTGCTGATCGATGCTTACTCTAAACTGGAAAGTTGGCTTATCGCCTTTTTGAGTGGAGCCAAAAGAAAAATATCCTACAAAAAGAAAGGGCGCAGCTTTTTATATACTGACAATATTCCTTTTGAAGAATCCCCAAAAACCAATTTGGGCTTAGCCATAGAAAGACGACTTTCTTTACTGGAACCTTTACATTTAGCTATACCTATTGACCCATTACCTAAATTATTTGTCACAGAGAAAGAAAATCAGGAAGCGATTGCTCTTTTTGACCAACATCAGGTCAGAAAAGACAGAAAAACAGTCATGATTAGTCTTTTGGGAAGCGAAAAATTAAAAACCTATCCTTTGGAATACATGGCAGATGTGGTGAATACCATTGCTGATAATCAGGATGTAAATATCCTTTTTAATTATTTTCCAAAACAAATTGATGATGCCAAAATCGTTTTTGACGCTTGTAAACCTTCCACACAAGAGAAAATATATTTTGATTTATTGGGAGGTGACCTGCGAGGATTTATTGCCCTGGTAAACCAATGTGATTTAATTATTGGAAATGATGGTGGCGCTATCAATATGGCCAAAGCATTGAAAAAACCGTCTTTTATTATTTTTTCACCCTGGATTGAAAAGAAAATCTGGGCTACTTTTGAGGACGGAATTCAACATATGTCTGTTCATTTGAAAGACTTTAAACCTGAATTATTTTTATCAAAAACAGAGAAAGAACTCAAAAAAAATGCTCTTTCCTTATATCTAGAATTTAAACCCGGTTTATTTAAAAACAAAATGGAAACTTTTTTGAAACAGAATCTTTCAAATGACCGAGCAAAATAACAAATCAATACAACCAAATAAGTTACCCCTGACTGCATTAATCATTACTTATAATGAGGAAAGCAATATGGCATCCGTATTGGAAAATTTAGATTTTGTCGATGAAATTTTGGTTGTTGATTCATTTAGTACAGACCGAACAACAGAAGTAGCATCCTTATATAAGAATGTAAAAGTTATTCAACATCCTTTTACTAACTACGCTGAACAACGCAACTATGCTATAAGTCTGGCTTCAAATTCCTGGCTTCTTTTCCTTGATGCAGATGAAAGACTAACAACAGAATTAAAGGAGGAAATTGCCCAAATTCTTCAACAAAAAGAAAGCCATTCTGCCTATTATTTTTATCGAACTTTTATGTTTAAAAACACCAAACTACGCTTTAGTGGTTGGCAAACCGATAAAATTTTCAGACTTTTCAAAAAAGAAAAAGCACAATATACGCTACAAAAAATTGTTCACGAAAAATTAATTGTAAACGGAACTACCGGTAAATTTAAAAACAAACTCATTCATTTTTCTTATAAAGATTATGCCAGTTACAAGCAAAAAATGGTTTATTACGGGAAATTAAAAGCAATAGAAGAGCTCAATAAAGGAACCAAGCCTTCTTTTTTCCATTTTTACATTCGCCCTTTGTATCAGTTTATTTACCAATACATTATCAGATTAGGAATTTTGGATGGTAAAAATGGAATTACAATCTGTTATTTGAATGCGTTAAGCGTTTTCGTCCGGTTCCAGGAATTAAAAAAAATAAAATTGGATAATAATTAAGATTTCCAGAATTTCAGTTTCTTTTTCAATCTTTGTTTTTTAGCAAATTTTGTTTGAAATTCTATTGTAGCTCCCCACATCTTTTCAAAGATTAAAGCAATTGGCTGATGGTAATACTTGGCGTATTCATCGCTCATGACAGCAATCATTTCTTTTTTTGGCGTAAGCCTGCTTAAATTTTTCATTCTCAGATCAAAATCCATAGAATCATGAAAATTCATTCGGTTTAAATCCACTAAAAAAAAGGCATACTGATTTTCAGCAACTTTTCTTATAAGCGTATTTCCAGGCGAATGATCCAAAAACTCGATTCCTTTTTCATGTAAATCGAAAGAAAATTTTACAAATTGCTTTAAAATATTCTCATGATCGGGGTAATCCGGAATTTCGACCAACTCTCTAAAAGTCAAATCACATTGAAGATGTTCGCTTACATAATAACTATCCTTGAGTCCGGCAAAGCCATAATTTTCAAAATACGCTATAGGTTCTGGTGTACCAATTCCTTTTTCTAATAAAGCGGTTGCATATTCAAAGGAGCGTCGCGCTTTTGACTTTCTGAAATGTTTGTAAGCTATTTTATTAATTAAATTGGGAATTTTAAAAGATTTGATATTGATTGTTCTACCATCTAGTTCAAATAGTTTGATTTTATTTCTTTTGCCATCACCGAAGAGAATTCCTTTTAAATCAAAATTCGATATACAATCTGCGATTTCTGAACTATAATTGAAAAAAACTGGATTTATTTTAAAATTCATAATTGTTTTTTATAATTGACAAAAGTACGTACAGAATTTTAGACTTCAAATAATTATTGTAGTTTCGTAAAAAATAAATGGATGACACAAAAGAAGAGCGTTTTTTTAGAAACACACAATATAAACAATAGAACAACAGGCTTGGGAACTTTTAATTATGAATTAATAAAAGGTTTACAGCAGCTCTCTTTTGATGATTTAGAACTACATCTTAACGCTGGAAAGCCAGATTTACTTAAAGCTGAGTTTGGTGATAAATTTAAGTACCATCGTTACTTTGGTTTTCATCGCTATAAAAATTTCAGACCTCTTAAAAAATTTGATTTATGGCATTCTGTAAACCAAAACTCAAAATTAGAACCAAGATATAACACAAAGTACGTCTTGACTATTCATGATGTGAATTTCGTAGAAGAAATTTCGCCAGACATGACCCATCCCAGAAATTTAATTTTCATTGAAAAACTAAAAAGAGCAACAGCTATAACTTATATATCTGAATTTGCAAAAAAACAAACGCATGATTATTTTCAAGTGCCTAATGTACCTGAGCATATAATTTATAATGGAAATCCAATTAGTACCCTATTGGACACCTCTTCATATATACCTAACGTTCCTGTCAACAAACCCTTCTTTTACACTATTGGAGACTTTATTGAACGAAAAAATTATACTTCAATCATTGAAATGATGAAACTAATGAAGGATTTTAATTTAATCATTTCTGGAAATAATGACAAAAAATATGGTGAGGAGATTAAGGATTTAATTATTAAAAATGGTTTAGAAAATCAGGTCTTTTTAACAGGTAAAGTAAGTAACGAAGGCAAACAATTTTTCCTGAAAAATTGCGAAGCTTTTCTTTTCCCTTCGATTAGAGAAGGATTTGGCTTACCTCCCATTGAGGCCATGCGTTTTGGCAAACCAATATTTTTATCTGACAAAACCTCTTTGCCTGAAATTGGCGGTGACGTAGCAAATTATTGGACTAATTTTGATCCTGAATACATGAAAGATATTGTATTAAATGGATTAAATGACTTCGAAAAAAACAAAGACATCAGTATTCAAAATCTTAAGGAAAGAGCCTTGTTTTTTGACTGGAAAAAAGCAGCTTCCGAATATTTGGATGTATACAGAGATTGTCTTTACTAAGTACATTCTACCAATTAAAAATACCCGAGAACCAGCTTATTCCATGAAGCAAAAAAGATGTACTCATTGATAAAACAAATAGGGTATTGGATCTGCTAATTGTGTAAATTGATGTTTTTTTAATTAATTTTGCACTAATAATAAAATTTAAAAAAAGGACTGTTTTATTAACAGCCCTTTTTTATTTCATAATAAACTCACGAACCTATGATAAACGAAGAAGTACACAATGCCTACGAAGTCATAAAAAATGGTGGAATAATACTCTATCCTACAGATACTGTTTGGGGAATTGGTTGTGATGCCACAAATCCTGAGGCCGTTGCCAAAATTTACAAACTCAAGCAAAGAGCCGAAACCCAAAGTATGATTGTTTTGATGAATGGTGAAAAAATGATGTATAACGTATTCAAGGATATTCCGGAAGTGGCTTGGCAGATCTTGGATTTATCTGAAAAACCTACCACCATCATATTAGACAAACCAAGAAACGTGGCTCCAAATATAATCGCTCCAGATAACTCATTGGGAATACGAATCGTAAAAGAACCTTTTTGTTTCAAATTATTAGAACGCATGAAAAAACCTTTGGTTTCCACATCGGCTAATATTTCAGGACAACCTACACCAATTGCCTTCAAAGATATTAGTCCAGAAATTATAAAAGGTGTTGACTATGTTGTAAATTTGCATCACGAAAAAATAGCAGGAAAACCATCAACAATTATAAAATTGAGTTCAGATAGTCAGGTTAAAATTATTCGAAAGTAAAAATTAGCCACTGATTCACTGATTTAAATAAATTTCATTGTAAAATGTCAAACTATTTATACGAAGAAGAAACTTATACAATTATTGGAGCATTGATGGAAGTACATAAAAACCTTGGAAAAGGATTTTCTGAAATTGTTTATAAAGATGCATTCGAATATGAATTAAAGAGAAAAGGATTTTTTTTTGAACGAGAAAAAGAATATTTAGTTCATTATAAAGACATAATTTTAAATCATAAATTCTATGCCGATTTTGTTGTTTTAGACAAAATCATCCTTGAAATAAAAAGTACTGATTCATTACATGAAAAGCATATTTCTCAATGTTTAAATTATCTGCATGTTTCAGGTCATAGGCTTGCAATTTTAGTGAATTTCAATAAGACCTCTCTTGAATACAAAAGAATTATCAAATAATAGTTAAAAAAAATCTGTGAATCTGTGGCTATTTCAAAAAATTATAAAGAGTCCTTAAATAATAAAATATTCGAAGTAATCTCTAAAGCTTCCCAAGAACTAAACATCGATAGTTATGTCATTGGCGGTTTTGTCAGAGATTTAATTTTAGGAAGAGATTTTAAAAAAGACATTGATATAGTTGCCGTTGGCAGTGGAATCGAATTAGCTTTAAAAGTTTCCGATTTACTTCCAAAAAAACCAAAAGTTCAGGTTTTTAAAACCTATGGAACAGCCATGTTGCGTTTTGAAGACACCGAAATAGAATTTGTAGGTGCCCGAAAAGAGTCTTATCATTTTGAAAGCCGCAATCCTGTTGTAGAGAACGGCACCTTACAAGATGATCAAAATCGTCGTGATCTCACTATAAATGCACTAGCATTGTCTCTAAATGTTTCAAATTTCGGAGAACTTTCAGATCCTTTTAGTGGATTAACCGATCTAGAAAATAAAGTTATCAAAACACCTTTAGATCCGGACATTACTTTTTCAGATGATCCTTTGCGAATGATGCGTGCCATCCGTTTCGCCAATCAATTAGGTTTTGAAATCGAAGAAAACTCATTAAACTCCATTACTAAAAACGCCGAACGGATCAAGATAATTTCCGGTGAACGTATTGTTGACGAACTCAACAAAATTCTTTCTACTGATAAACCTTCTGTTGGTTTCTTATTATTATTCAAAACGGGACTTCTGGACATTATTCTTCCTGAATTAACCGCTTTAAATCAGGTTGAAGAAATAGAAGGCCATACTCATAAAAACAATTTTTATCACACTTTAGAAGTTGTTGATAATATTTGTCCCAATACCGATGACGTCTGGTTGCGCTGGGCTGCCTTATTGCACGACATTGGCAAAGCACCAACGAAGCGTTTCAATAAAAAACAAGGATGGACATTTCATGGACATGAATTTCTTGGTGGAAAAATGGCCAAGAAAATATTTGAAAGACTACACATGCCTCTGAATCACAAAATGAAATTTGTGCAAAAAATGGTTATGATGAGTTCACGCCCTATTGTTTTATCACAAGACACTGTGACTGATAGTGCGGTGCGACGTTTGGTTTTTGATGCTGGCGAAGATGTCGAAAGTCTGATGACGCTCTGTGAAGCGGATATTACCACCAAAAACCCCAGTAAATTCAAGAAATACCATAATAATTTTGAAATCGTTCGAAAGAAAATTGTTGAAGTGGAAGAACGCGATCATGTTCGCAACTTTCAGCCGCCTATTTCAGGAGAAGAGATTATGGAAATTTTCAATTTGAAACCTTCAAGGGAAATTGGTATGCTCAAAGAAGCTATAAAAGAAGCTATTTTGGAAGGAGAAATCCCAAATGAATATCAGGCTGCTTACGGATTCATGTTAAAAAGAGCCGCAAAAATAGGATTAAAAGAAGTAACAAAGTAGCAAAGTTACAAAGTGAAAAAAGCAAAAAATGAAAAAAGAGAATAATTCCGTTATTATTTGGTTGTTATCAGGTTGCCTATTATTATTTATGATGGTTGTTGTCGGAGGAATAACCCGATTAACAAATTCAGGTTTGTCAATGACTGATTGGCATTTAGTCACAGATACTTTTCCTCCGTTAACGGAAGCAAAATGGTCACAGGCTTTTGAAGAATATAAAAAATTTCCCGAATACCAGAAGATCAACATTCACAATGATTTCACGCTTGAGGATTATAAATTCATCTATTTTTGGGAATGGTTTCACCGTTTTATCGGACGAATAATAGGCTTAGTTTTTATTATTCCATTTGTATATTTCCTGATTAAAAAAAGACTTTCCAGCGAAACCATAAAAAAATGCGTGGTTTTATTAGCAATGGGTGGATTTCAAGGTTTTTTGGGATGGTTCATGGTACGAAGCGGTCTTATTGACAATCCGGACGTAAGCCATTTTAGACTTTCTTTACACTTGACTTTTGCCTTTATTACATTTGCTTATACATTATGGGTAGCTTTGGATTTAATCTATCCAAACAAAGTGGCGGCAATACTTCCTTTGCAAAAACTAGCTCAAGTTGCATTGGTATTTTTACTTATCCAAATTATTTATGGTGGATTTGTGGCAGGTTTGAATGCCGGTCTAATTCACAATCACTGGCCTTTAATGAGTGATGGACAGTTGGTTCATGACAGCGTCTTTATAGAGCAAAAAACACTTTTTCTTAACCTTGTCGAAGGAAAAAGCGGTGTTCAGTTTGTCCATAGAACTTTGGCCTATGTAGTGGTTGGTCTTATCCTTGCCTTATTTTTCAAAAGCAAAAAATACACGCTTTCTTCTCCACAGAAAAAAGGAATCAATATCTTGGTAATTATTGTCTTTTTGCAATTTGGTTTAGGTGTATTCACTTTACTTTACAGTGTTCCGTTGTGGTTAGGATTAGCGCATCAAGTAGTGGCTTTCTTTTTACTTACGGCAATGACATTCACATTACATCGACTATCAAAATAGATACAACATAATACGATTACACCTGACTATATTGTCGCATTTCTTAGTTCCAAAACTTAAATGTCAAAACTTGCAGCTGAAGATAAATTTCTTGACTTCTCTGATTATGGAAGACCAATCGCAAAATTACTTGCCAATCGATTAAAAAACACTCGATTCACGCCAATTCATGTCACTTTGCTTTTTGGGGTTTCTGGCTTGCTTGCCATTTACTGTATTTTGAACGGATATTACTTTTGGGCCGGTTTTTTCATCATTCTAAAATCAATTATTGATGCTGCTGATGGTGAATTGGCAAGAATAAAAAACACGCCTTCCTACACCGGAAGATACCTTGATAGCGTCTTTGATATTATCTTAAATTTCTTGATTCTCATGTCTATTTGTTATGTTTCAAAAACAAACATTTGGCTTACCTTTTTAGCATTCATTGGAATCCAATTACAAGGTACTTTATACAATTACTACTATGTGATTTTAAGAAATAAATCGGTGGGCGGAGATACTACCAGCAAAATATTTGAATACAAATCTCCCAGAGCTTTACCGGGAGAAAGTCAAAAATCAGTCGATATTTTGTTCCATATTTACACTGTGGTTTATGGCAGTTTTGATAAAATAATTCACACTCTGGATCAAGAGGCATACAAAGTAAAAACATTCCCACACTGGTTTATGACCTTTCTTTCCATTTATGGCTTGGGCTTTCAATTGTTGATTATCGCCATTATGTTACCTCTGAATTTAATAGAATATATTGTTCCTTTTTTTATCCTATATAGCTTTTTCATTTTTGTTTTAATTGGCATTCGTAAAGCTATTTTCAGGGTTTAAAACCATCATAGATAAATTCTATATGCGTTTTTTAATATATTTAAATTCAACAAGTTAAACAACACTACTTAATTTATTTTTTTAAGCATTTAATAACTCATCTACATACTGCAATTTGTTTTTATTTTTGCCAATCACCTTTCATAAACTCCTATTTAAAAAGTTATAAAACATACTAAAATAAAAAAACAGGCGTTTAATTTAATAAACTATTTCCTATTTAAAATTTATTGAACGACTTTTTCAATAGCGGTATTTTATAAAATAAATAATTTATGTAAACGTGATTTAAATGACGAAAATATTCTCATCCCTTGCCCTTCTTCTTTCGTGTCTTGCTCATTCTCAAAATCCAAACAACCTTTTAACAATTCTGGATTCAAAAAAAATAGGTTTAATACTCGATGTCAGAGAACAATTAGAATCTATAAAACCGGATGATATTTCCAGTTTAACTGTTTATAAAGATCCAATAACTATAAAAAAATATGGTGCCGAATTTGGTGTCATAATAGTCACAACAAAGAAATTTATTCTCGATACTTTTTATAAAAATAACATCGAAAATTCACCCTTAAAATCCAAGATTCCAACGGCTGAAGATTTACTAAAAATTGGAGTTGTAACAGATCATCCCGAAAGCAAAAATCAACCTTATGATGAATTATCAAAATATATTGACACCTACACTCTCAATGATAAAATAAAAAAAATTGGTTCTATATATTTTATAAAACCAATTGATTCCAAAAAAATAAATCCCAACTGGGAGTTTGGAGCTATCGAAATTATCTCTGAAAAAGAAATGTATCCCTAACCTATCCAGGTTTTAAAATCAGAAACTTTTTCCCTACTTACTATTACCTCATCAGATGCATACGAAGGTAAAATTACTTTTAATCGAGAATTGCTGTACACCACAATTTCTTTAATTGCTTTGAGCGGAATAATAAATTTTCTGCTGATACGATAAAATTCTTCAGGATCTAAATCTTGCTCCAAAAGTTCTAAAGTAGTTTCGAGTAAATAATTTCTGTTGTCGAAAGTGTGCAAATAAGTCCCTTTATTTTCACTAAAAAAGCATTCGATTTCTTCTGTAGGAATAACTTTTAAATGTTGCCCAATTTTTATTGTAAATCGTTTTTTATAATTTTTTTCAAATGGATTGGAAAGCATTCTTCTGATTTGCTCAAAATCCATTTGCAAACTTTCCTGTTTGGGCAACCTGTCTTTAAATTTAGAAACCGCAATTTCTAAATCATCTTCATCAATCGGTTTCAAAAGATAATCGATACTATTCAACTTAAAAGCCCGTAACGCATATTCATCATAAGCTGTAGTAAAAATTACGGCGCTTTTAATTTCTATTTTGTCAAAGATTTCAAACGACAATCCATCGGATAATTGGATATCGAGAAAGATTAAATCAGGATGCGTGTTTTTAGAAAACCAAGCTAAAGCTTCTTCAACAGAATGCAACATCACTCCTACCTCAACATTTAATTTTTCAAGTTTACGTTGCAGTAATCTTGCTGCCGGTTTTTCGTCTTCTATTATTATTGTTGTCATTTAATGTTGAAGTGGTTATTTGGTTATTTGGTTAACTGAAAAACTGTGATTGAATACTTGATTTATTCCCATTTTTCACTTTTTTCTTTATCCATCAATTCTTTAATTTTTCTTTCTTCCCAAGCCTGTCCAAAGAATATATTACGGCCAAAAACAGACAAGCCGTGAACCAATAATCCGATTCCCCAAAACAAAGCTGTTGAAAAGGTTTCCCAGCGCCAAAAAACGTCATCTCCTATTGCATTACTATTAAAATTGGATATAATTATAAAAGCATTCACAAAGACATAAACCAATGCGTGAATGTAAAAGCCTTTGATTCTCTTCACTCTTTTATACGCTAAATTATATCGCTCATCAGAATTATATGTTTCAGTACTATAATCATCTGACATTCTATTTCTAAATCTTTCCATCGCTATAACAATTAAATTATTCCCAAGTTTCTTTATTCTCTTTCTCTTTATCCATAAACTCCTTAATCTTTTGTTGCTCCCAGTCTTTTCCCAAAAAAGGCATGTAATTAAAGACCTTTAAACCGTGAAAAACAACTCCTATTCCCCACCATAACAACGGCCAGTAAAACCATAAATGTTCCGGTGATGTTGTCAAGTTTAGAATGATTAATCCAATATTTACTACTATATAAGAAATCAAGTTACCATAAAAGCCTTTTATTTCCTCCACCTTCTTTTTAGCATTATAATAACGCTCTTCGTTTTGATAATTAGTTTTCATGTCTACTTCCAAATTTGTTGATTATCTTCCTTACGTAAAATCTCCTGAATTTTTCTTTCTTCCCAACTGGAACTGTATCCAAAAACCTTTAAAGCATGCATTATCAGTCCAAATCCCCAACCTGCTGCGGAGAACCAAAACCATTGAAATTGCGGTGAATACCTTAAATTAATAAATATTAAAAGCGGTATCACACAACAATAGGAAATCAGGTTCCCATAAAATCCTTTTAGTTGCTCCACTCTCTTTTTAGCCCTGTAATAAGCTGTATTTTCGTTATAATTTGTTGTTGTTTCCATAACCGAAATTTGTTTTGTTAAAATGGGTATTTTGACCGTAAATGTTTTTTCGTTCTGGTCAATCAAAACCTTTCTGTTTGTTATTATTCCATAACGATTGACAATGTTTTGCAAACCTACTCCTTGTCGTTCCTGCAAGACTTCTTTCTTTTGAAAATCGTTTTGAATGACTAAATAATCTCCATCAATATAAATGCGGATATGCAACGGCCTTTGTTCACTGACTACATTATGTTTTACTGTGTTCTCTAATAAAAGCTGTAATGAAAGCGGCACTACCTTAGCTTCCGGATTAATGTTTGTGCTTGGCAATTCATAAAAGAGACTGTTCTCAAAACGCATTTTAAGCAAATTCATATAGGTTTTGGCGAAAGCCAGCTCTTCGGCAACCGAAACCAGTTCTTTATCTTTTTGCTCTAAAACGTACCGATAAATTTTAGAAAGAGAAGTCGTAAATCGTTGTGCATTATCCGGATTTTCTTCTATTAACGAACTTAACACATTCAAACTATTAAAAAGAAAATGAGGATCAATCTGATTTTTTAGTGTTTCAAACTTTGCGGAAGCAGTACCGGCAATAATTTTTTGTTGGGTTACTTCTTTTTTGGAAGCATGTTTCCAATTGACCATAAAACTTCTGGCATGCATGAAAGTAGACACTCCCAAAGAAAGGATGATATAAAATAGATGCACCCAAATCATTCTGTCATTAAAAAATTCAGAAGGATCTAATTTTTGAAAAACCACAAAAGTAAGATAGTTAATTCCTAAGACAACAGGTACAGTATACAGTATGGTAGTAATGATTCCAAAATACACTCTCAAATTAGTTTGTTCCAGCCAATCCCATTTTTTATCCAAAAAAGAGTTAATCATACCATTCCCAAAACCAATTCCATAGGAGTATAATGCGCTAACCAAAAAGGTAACCAGTACATTTTGTAACTCAAAACTCCCTTGTACTACAGAAAAAGCAAATGTGAAAATTAAAGTGATTTTCAAGCAATCTAAGAATCCTTTTTTTAAGACTGTGAATGTATGTATTTTTTGATTCTCCATTTTTATTTTCCTTTTAGCATTTTCAAATCCTCGCTTGAGGTTAGAAATCTTACTTACAATTTTTCTGTGCTTCTAAAGCTCTATCTAATCCCCATTTTGGAGAGAAAGGTGTTTCAGGTTTAAAAGTAGCAAAAAGTTGAATAGAACGATCTACCTCTTTGCAAAGTTCTTGCATATTAGCGCCTGTCCATTTGGCTCCTCCAATTCCAAATTCTGCCTTTCCCAAAACAACTCGAGGATTCTCGGGAGCGATTGCCTGAGCTTTTCCGTATAATTCCATTACTTTTCCCGATAACTTTTGCCCGTTTGTCATAGGATCAAAAGCAACCCAGGCAGTATGAATCATAGCTTGCATTACCAATAATTCAGCATTGTTTTGATCTTTTGCCATTTCCACATCTAATGCATTTTGCGCCTTGGTCAATAATAAGTCCATCTGACCTTTATCTTTTGTTCCAAACGCTGTTGTTGTATTGACTAAGGCTACATAATAATTAGGTAACCAGGAGTTTTTTTCTGCTGCTGCAATTCTTTCGAACAAATCAGAAGCTTCCGTATTTTTTCCTTCTTTCCAAAGCCCAAATGCTTTTCCCATTCCTTGCTCAAATTGCCCTTGAGCCGATACTAAACTAAAAATAAATAAAGCGATTGCGGTGATAATTTTGGTCATGATTTCTTGATTTTAAATTGTTATTGAAATGATTATTTGTTGTTTCGATTAAATTCTTGAACAAATTTATAGTGACGAGAACTGTTTTTAAATTTATATTGACTGAACTGTCGTTTTTTGAGGATGAATTGTTTTTTTATAGATACTAAGATTCTGAGATGCTAAGATTCTAAGTTTTTTTCTTAGTGACTTAAAATCTTAGCGACTTAGCAGCTTTATAAATTCTTCAATTGGTTGTCTTTTTTATCCTTGCTTATCGTCCAGAAGAAGCCAAGAAAGAAAAACCGATCTGCTGTAGGTGTAATTGCCATTCTATTGTATACGCCATTTGCATCTGGTTTAACTGCATATTCATAACCAAAAACGTTTTGTCTGCCCAGTACATTCGAAACTGAGAAATATAAAATCTTTTGCGTTGTCAATAAATACGCCCAGTTAAAACTCAAACTGTTATACGATTTTGTTTTTCCGTTCAT
>RCUJ01000229.1_pt1 | contig 32336 bp, 29 predicted proteins | sample 2166321 | NCBI WGS metagenome assembly RCUJ01 (sample SAMN09932808, study PRJNA488358) | compost metagenome | feature: garden; material: soil; isolation source: compost soil in an enriched community after 118 h of incubation | place: Germany: Experimental Botanical Garden Goettingen | collected... | reverse complement strand
TCGTCAGGCTTTTATTGCGCAAAACCCCACAGGTGATCCTGTGGGGTTTTGTTTTTGGGTTTTGGTTTTAGATGTAGATTTAACCATCGCGATACTGATTAATTGAAAACGCCTCGCGGCTGATGCCGCGAGGCGTTTTTGTTTTGCCAAGGCTCCTGAGTATTTCCGTTAGGGAAATTGGCGACGTAGCGCTTGGAAGAACAATTCGGACTGCAAGCGTTCGCTTTGAATCTGGGCTGCGACTTTGGCTGCAAGGTCGGTATTTACCGGCTTGAGCGGACGCCCAGTCGACTGCGCCAGCACCTGTGCAGCACAGGCGCGTTCCAGGAAGAAGAGATCGTCGTAGGCGTAGTCCAGCCGTTCCCCGCACACCACGACGCCGTGATTGCCAAGAAAAACGATGTCGGCGCCTTGCATGGCATGCGCGATGCGTTCCCCTTCGCTGACGTCCAACGCGAGGCCGTTGTAGTTTTCGTCGATGGCCAGGCGACCATGGAAGCGCATGGCGTTCTGCGACAGGGTGGTGTCCAGGCCGCGATCGGTAGTGAGCGTGAGCGCCGTGGCGTATGGCATGTGCGTGTGCAGGACACAGGCTTTGCCGGCTATACGGTGAATGGCGGCGTGGATAAACATGGCCGTGGGTTCGACTGCGTGCCGGCCGGCAAGCTTGTTGCCGTGGGCGTCGATCAACACGATGTCATCAGCTTGGACCTCGTGCCACATCAGGCCACGCGGATTCAGCAGGAAATGATCCGAGTCACCCGGTAGCGCCACACTGAAATGGTTGCAGACCCCTTCACCCAAACCATGGGCAGCCGCGGCGCGCAGTGCTAGCGCCAAATCAGCGCGAAGCGCCGCCACGGGTTCCGCGTGAAAGAGAGCGTCGGCGAATTGGGGATCTGGATTCATGTCTACCTTCAGTGGGTGAGGGGAAAGGGTTATTTATATTGACCACCTCTTGCCATGACGGACAGTCATAGCCAGCCGGCGGCTCGAAACAACTCAGGTACTTTGTCCAATGTCGGTACGGTAGCGTCAGGACGATAGTCGGGCAAGCATTGGCGACCTGTACCGCGGTCGATCCAGATGCATCGAAATCCGATGTCGCGCGCGGCGGCATGGTCCAGGTGCGGACTGGCGCAAATATGCACGACTTCCTCAGGGGTTACGCCCAGGCTGTTGTAGGCGTGGGCGAAGATCTTGCGGGAGGGTTTATAGGCTCCAGCTTGTTCAGCCGTGATGACGCGGTCGATATGCCCACCCAGTTGTGCGACATTGCCCGCAATGATCTGGTCATCGGTATTCGAGATGATGCACAGGCGGAAGCCCGCCTGCTTCAACACGGACAGCGTATCCACGACTTCGGGAAAAGGCGGCATGGCCGAGATGCTGTTGATCAGCATCTCGGCGTCTTCCGGGCGGTATGCCAAGCCTAGATCCTGCATGCTCAAGCGCAGCGCTTCTCGAGAGATGTCGGCAAAGTTTCGGTGAGGTGGTGTGCGTTCCAGACGATGTTCATGCTGGTCGTATACATGCAGGAACTCTGAAGGGGTGGGCAATGCCCGTTCTTGCTGGTTGGTGGTCAAGATGCGGGTGACCGAGGCATGCAGGCCTTCGTCCCATTGGATGAGGGTGCCGTAGCAGTCAAAGGTAAGCCATTGCGGGCGAGGAAGCTGGTTCAGCGGCATTGCGATGTCCTTGTCGATAGTGGGCAGGGGCTTGAATAGTCAGCGTAGACCGAGTCTATAAAGTCGTAAAATTAATAATCGAACTCTTCTCAGTTGATAGTCAAATATCAAAACCCGTCCCATGCTCGATTTGGAACTCTTGAAAACTCTGGTGTGCGTTGCCGACGAAGGCAGTTTTACGCGAGCCGCCAGCCGCGTGCATCGCACGCAATCCACGGTGAGCCAGCAAGTGCGCAAGCTTGAGCAGACCGTGGGCAAGACACTGTTGTTGCGGGATCGCGCGGGCAGCAATGTAGTGGCGACGGAGGACGGCGAGCTGATGTTGGCGTACGCGCGCCGTCTGCTGGCGATGGCCGACGAGGCGGAACTGGCGTTGACGGCGCCGCGTGCGGCGCGCGTACTGCGCTTGGGCATCCCGGAGGACTTCGATGTAGTCCGGTTGACGGTGCTGCTGGCGGGATTCGCCGCCAGCCACCCCGAGGTACGCCTGGAAACGGCCAGTGGCATGAGCGCCGACTTGCGCGAGCGCTTGGCGTCAGGCGATCTGGATGTGGCGTTGATCAAGCGCGAGCCGGGGGATGGCCCGTGTCTGGCGGCGTGGCCGGAGCGTTTGGTCTGGGTGGGTAGCAAAAGCCTTTTGAAGGACGTCAAGGCGGTGCCGCTGGTGATGTTCCCGCATGGCTGCATCTATCGCAAGCGCATGATCTATGCCTTGGAAAGCGCGGGCCGATCCTGGCATGCCGCGTATCACAGCCATAGTCTGGCCGGCGTGCAAGCGGCCGTGGCCGCCGGCCTGGGCGTGAGCCTGCTGCCGGCGTTTGCCAGGTTGGCGTCACACGATGTGCTGGGTGCAGAGGATGGGTATGCCGCAGTACCCCCGACCGAGCTGGCGATCGTCAGTAATCAGCGCGCGCCCGGTGATATTGAGCGGCAATTGGTGGCGGCGGTGACTCAGGCCGTGGAAGCCGATGCGCAGAGTCCGATAGCCGCATGAACGCGACCAGCCCTCAGTTCAGGTCGCCGTCCACGTAATACCACTGCCCGCCTTCGCGAACGAAGCGGCTGACTTCGTGCAGACGATGCGCGCGTCCCGCTTGGCGGCTGCGCGCGACAAACTCCACGGTGGCGTGGTCGGCGTCCTGGTCGCGCGCTTGTTTGATGGAGAGCCCAAGCCATTTCAAGTCAGGCGGATTGGGTTCCAGCGTTGCGGGCCGGGTCGTGGGATGCCAACTGGCCAAAAGATAGGGCAGCTTGTCGAGCACGAACGCGCTGTAGCGAGACCGCATGAGCGCTTCGGCGGTGGGCGCCTGCATGGCGAGCGGGCCGTCATGCCAGCGGCCGCAGCAATTGGAATAGGCCGCGCCGCCGCAGGGGCAGGGCGCGATCGAGGGTGGGGATTTCTTGGTCACGGCGTGCTAGGTGGCGGGGATCAGGCCCGAAGGTCGTTGTATTCGGGATGACGGCGCATGTAGACCTCGGCATATGAGCACACCGGGCGCACTTTCCAACCCTGGGTGCGAGCCGTATCAAGCGCGAATTTGGTCAATTCAGCGGCGATGCCGCGCCCGCCGACCGGGCTTGGGACGCCGGTGTGAACGATAACCATGGTGTCGCCTTGCAACTGGTAGTCCAGCACGCACAGCACGCCATCGACGGTGGCGGTGAAACGGGATTGTGCGGGGTCTTGGGTGACAACGGTCATTCGACGGACTCCTTGGAGGTGCCGGGATACGGCCCCGGCGTTCAAGAGGATAGATTAATCCCTGGGATGTCTAAAGGTCGGCGTCTATCGGCGCAACGCCTTGATCAGCGCGGTGAGCTGGGCGTCGCGCGTTTCCACCAGATCGGCAATGCTGCGTTGACCGGCCTCGGCGTTGACGCCATCGATCAGCTTGCGCTGCAGGGCCGGCGTGACCTCGGGTGCGCCCAGGTCATCCCACCAGGTTTGCACGGGGCCCAGAAGGTGGTCCATGAAGTTCGCCAGCCCGCCCGCGCCTCCGCCCAGATTGAATGTCATATGCGGACCAAACAATGCCCACCGCAGGCCAGGGCCTTGTGAGACGGCCGCGTCGATATCCGCCACGCTGGCAACATTTTCCGCGGCAAGGTGGATGGCTTCACGCCAGATTGCCGCTTGCAGTCGGTTGGCGATATGCCCAGGCACTTCTTTGTTCAGCCGGATGGGATGCTTGCCCATGGCTTTGTAGAACGCGATGCTCTGGTCGATGACCTCTGCCGAGGTCTTGTCGCCACCCACCACTTCCACCAGCGGGATCAGGTGCGGCGGGTTGAAAGGGTGGCCAATGACAAAGCGCTCGGGATGCCGGCAACGGGATTGCAGGCGGCTCATGATGAGGCCCGACGAACTGGACGCCACGATGACATGGGGAGGCAGCATCGCATCCATGCGGGCAAAGAGGTCGATCTTGAAGTCTTCGCGTTCGGGCGCATTTTCCTGCACAAAATCCACGCCGGCCAGCGCCTGGGCCAAGTCCGGTTCGAATCGCAGCGATAGCGGCGAGGCGCCTTCAATGACGTGTCCCAACTCAGTCAGCACGGGCCACGCGGCTTGCACGCGGGCCCGTGTTTGCGCTTCCGCATCGCCCGCAGGGTCGCTGACCACGACCTCCATCCCGCGAGCCAAGAACAGCGCCGCCCAACTGGCTCCGATGGTGCCGGCGCCGACGATGGCGATACGGCGGATGGACGATTGAGGCTCGGCGGTGCGGGACATGCGGCTCTCCTGGTGTTAGGGTTTGGCCACATTGTGAAGCAAACGCCGGGCCCATGCCTATCGCGCATCACGCATTGCGCGCGCGGCCCAGGTGCCGCCAGACCAACACCACCGCGCCCACGTAGCTGGCCGCGATCACGCCATAGGCCACGGGCAGGCTGGCGTTCCAGTCAGGCAAGGCGTGCAGGATGGTGCCCATCAAGGCCACGCCCACCAACGCGCCCGACTGGCGGTTCGCGTTCAACGCCGCCGCCGCGCTATTGGCGTGGTGCTTGCCCGAGACCTGCATGACGACGCTGGTCATCGCGGGTACGGCGATACCCACTCCCAGGTTGCTCAGCGCCACCATGATCGCAAAGGGCCAGTACGCAATGCCGGGCGAGAAGGCGATGATGCCGGCGGCGCTCATGGCCGCCGCCAACGACAAGCCTCCCAACAGCGAGGCCGACACGTTCCAGCGGGCGGAAACACGCCCCGAAATCATATTGCCGATTGAGAACACCGCCAGCATTGGCACCAGTTGAATGCCGGTCTGTAGTGCGTCGGTTCCCCGTGCGTGCTGCAGGAACAGGCTAAGCAGAAACAGTTGGCCGTACGAGGCCAGATTGATCAGGAACCCCACGCCATTGGCGGCGGCGAAGTGGGCGGTGGTGAACAGGGCGCGTGGCAGGATCGGTTCGGCATGGCGGCGTTCGCGCCGCACCAGCAGCACGGCAGCGGCAGCGCACAGCGCGGTGACGCCGGCAATGCGGCTGGACGTCCAGCCGTAGGCGTTGCCTTGGATCAGGACGAAGCACAGCGACGACAGTGCAATCACGCCCAGCAGGTGGCTCAAGGGGTTGAGCGCGCGAGGCCGGCGCGGCGCGCTCTGGATACGCCGACGGGCAAGCCACAGGCCGGCCAGGCCAAGCGGGATGTTGATGAGGAAAATGCCGCGCCAGCCGAATTGATGAATGAGCACGCCGCCCATCAATGGCCCGGCCGCGCCCGCCACGGCTACGATGGCCGACCAGGCGGCCAGCATCCGGGTGCGCACCTGTTCGTCGTCATAGGCGTGCGTGAGCAAGCTCAACGAGCTGGGCATGAACAGGGCTGCGCCCAAGCCTTGCAGCATGCGGGCGGCGATCAGCGTGTCGACGTCAGGCGCCAGGCCGCATAGCAAGGAGGCCAGCGTGAATACGGCCAACCCCGCCAGATAGATGGTCTTGGCGCCGTACCGGTCAGCCAGCGCGCCGGCCACCAGCAACAAGGCGGCGAAGGTCAGCGTATAGCCGTCCACAATCCAGACCAGGTCAGTCAGCGGGACGACGAACTGCAAGGCGATGCTGGGCAGCGCGACGTTGACGACCGTGACGTCCAGCATCGCCATGACAAAGCCGATGGCCAGGGTGACAAGCGGCAGCCAGCCTGTGAGGGGCTTGTCGTCAACGGTGGGAAGCTGGGCTGGTGGGGTGGGGGCTTGCGGGCAGGCGGTAGTCATGGAGCGTGACGATGGCGGCTTTTCGAAGGATGAAGCTTAGGACCTTTCCTTGCTGCAAAAAAGCCGAATAATTGCTTTATTGTGATGCGAAAATGCATCAAGATTTGCGGTGACGGGTGAAAAGGAAAGGCGCTATGGATTGGGACAACGCCAGAATATTCCTGGCTATTTATCGGGTTGGCACGCTGCGCGGCGCGGCGGCGCTCTTGCAGATCGACCAGGCAACGGCGGGCCGGCGCCTGGCCGCGCTGGAGGCGTCGCTGGACGCGCGGCTGTTCCTGCGCACGCCTGGTGGATACGTCCCCACCGCGGCGGGGGAACTGGCTTTTTCGGCGGCGCAACGCATGGAGCAGGCGGCCGACCAACTGCAGCGGCAAATGCAGGGGATGGATCACCGCTTGTCCGGCGTGGTGCGCGTGGCGGCGTCTGAAACCGTGGCTCGCTACTTCATCATGGAGGCCGTGCGGCGGGTGCAAGCCCAGCATCCGGACATCCGTGTGGTGCTGTCGGCATCGATCCAGATCAGCAACCTGACGCGCCGCGAGGCGGACCTGGCGATCCGCAACATCAAACCTGACAACCCCGAACTGATCCAGCGCCATCTAGCCCGCAAGGAAGTCGGCCTGTATGCGTCGCGCGCTTACCTTGCCGCGCATGGCGAACCGCGGCCGGGCACCGCGTTCGCGGGCCATACGCTGGTGACGTATCAGCAGGCGGTGCTGCCGGGATGGTCCGACACCTTCTGCGGCGAACCCACGGGCAACGGCCGTATCGCCATCGAGCTGAATTCCGGGCTGATGATCCTTGAGGCCGTGGTGGCGGGGCTGGGAATCGGCGAATTGCCCACCCATATGGCGCCGGATTATCCAGAGCTGGTGCGCATCTGGCCTGGACGAAGCGAGCCTTACGATTTGTGGCTGGTCATGCATGGCGACCTGAACCGCACCGCGCGCGTGCGTGCCGTGGCGGATGCGATCGTCGAGGTGTTCGAAGCGGACAAATAACGCACACCTGCGGTAAGCCGTGGCTTGTGGGCGGGCGCGACAGGCGCTAAGGTTTGCTTGGCCCGAAAAAACCACGATCTCAGGAGTGACGCGTGTCTGATCTTTGGCGTTTGTCCGCAGTTGAGCTTGCCTCCCGTATCCGTAAACGTGAAGTGTCCGCCGTCGACGCCGCGCAAAGCGCCCTGGAACGGCTCAACGCCGTGAATCCGGCGCTGAGCGCAGTCGTGGATCATCGTCCTGACGAGGTCATGGCGCGGGCAGCCGACGTGGATGCGCAGCTTGCGCGCGGGGAAGATCCCGGCGTTTTGGCCGGCGTACCCGTGACGGTCAAGGTCAACGTCGATCAGGCGGGCTACGCCACCACCAACGGGGTCAAGCTGCAAAAAGATCTGATCGCCGCAACGAACAGCCCTGTGGTCGACAACCTCTTGAGGGCCGGTGCCGTTATTCTGGGGCGCACCAACACCCCGGCGTTTTCCTTGCGCTGGTTTACCGGCAATGCGCTGCATGGCGACACACGCAACCCGCGCAATGCGGCACTGACCCCGGGCGGGTCATCCGGCGGCGCGGCGTCAGCGGTGGCGGCAGGCATCGGCCATCTGGCTCATGGCACCGACATCGCCGGCTCTATCCGCTACCCCGCCTACGCCTGCGGCGTACACGGCTTGCGCCCATCGCTTGGCCGCGTGGCGGCTTACAACGCGGCCTTGCCCGAACGCTCTATCGGCGGACAACTCACGGCCGTGTCCGGGCCGTTGGGCCGCACCATTGCAGACGTGCGCCTGGGCCTTGCCGTCCTGGCTGCCCCAGACCCACGCGACCCCTGGTGGGTGCCGGCTCCGCTGGTGGGGCCGGATGTGCCCCGCCGGGCGGCGCTGTGCTTGAACCCCGACGGCATGGATACCGAACCCGCGGTCGTAAAGGCATTGCAGGAAGCCGCGCGCCGCTTGACCGAAGCCGGATGGACGGTGGATACGCTGGATGCCGTGCCTCCCATGCAAGAGGCGGCCGATCTTCAGGTGCGGATGTGGATGGCTGACGGCTATGACGCCATGGTGGCGGCGGCGGAAAAAGAGGGCGATCAAGGCGCGCTGGTGGCATTGCGCGGCCAGCGCGACAAGGCGGCCGATGCCAATCTGAACAATTTTTCCGCCGTGCTGACGCGCCGGGCAACGTTGACCCGCATGTGGGAAATGTTCTTGGCCGATTACCCCATCCTGTTGCTGCCGGTATCCGCTGAACTGCCGTTCCCAGACAAGCTCGACCTGCAAGGCGATGCCGCTTATGCCCGTGTGTGGCGTGCGCAAATGACCCAGATCGGCGTGCCCTTCATGGGCTTGCCCGGCTTGTCGGTGGCGATGGGCCAAGCCATGAGCAGCGTGGGGCAAAGCCCGGTCGGCGTGCAGATCGTGGCGGGCCGGTATCGCGAGGACTTATGCCTGGCTGCTGGCGAAATCATTGAAGCGGGCGGCGACGCCGTCACTATTGCCGAGCCCCAATCACGTTAAGTCACCAAGGGTCTTGCCGCGAGCACGTTGGCGCGGCAAGACTCAATGACAACGACGCGCGCTACTGCGCCAGTCACCTAGTTTTCAAAGCGAACGCGCAGGATGCCGAGATCGCCATAGACCAGCTCGATGTCCTGATGCGCGGGTACGTCCAGGAACCCGGCGTAAGAACCGGTGATGACGTGCTGGCCGGCATACAGGCCCAGCCCTTGCTCGCGCAGGAAGTTGGCCAACCAGTACAGACCGGCCTTGGGGTGTTCGTTGGGATGGAAGCCGGGATGTTGCTCCACTTCGTTCCCGTTGACCGACAAGGTCAGCGTCATGCTGGCCGGCGCGGCATCGGGCGAAGCAATGCGCGGCCCCAGGACCAGGCCGTCGTTGAACATATGGTCGGCAAGCAGCTCGGGCAAGCTGGCGTGTTCCGGAGCCGCGTAGCGGCAGCCCAGCACCTCTAGCGCCAAGCGGGCGCTGCCCACGGCGGCGTCTACTTCGGCTTCGGTGTAGGGCGTGTCGCGGGCGGGCAGGTCGTGGGCAAGCTCGAACGCAATTTCAGGTTCGACGCGCACGACGTCGGTGCGCGTCGCGACAGGGCCCGCGTCGGCGTAGGCGGTGCCAGATGCGTAAATCGGCGCCACCACGGTTTTTTCGGGGGACGGCAACGCGCTCTTCCAGGCCGCGACGCGGTCCTGCCGCGTGTCCTGCAGTAATTGCGCGGTGCGCTGCTGAACGGCAAAGGCCTGTCCCAGCGATTGCGGACGGCAGTCAGCGGGCAAGCGCGGGCCTGCCACACCCGCGTCGCGCGCGGCGATCAGGATGCGGGCGGCTTCCTCGCTACCGGAATAGTCTTCAATGCGGATCTGCATGGGATCAGCGGCCCAGGAACAGCATGACCCACAGGACGATCATCGCAATCAGCCCCAGCCAGCACGAGCCCCAGAAGCCCACAATGGGCCACTTCAGCGACAGCGGGGTCTTTTTGGGGTCGACGTGGCCGAGCAGGTCGTTGGCGTTGCCGATCAGCCAGAATCGCGTGCCGGGAAACATCAGGCGGAAAAAATAATCCAGCATGATGGCGGCCTGGATCGACAGCGGATACTGGGTCCAAGGGCGGTGCTGCAAATACGGATGCTTCATTCGGGCGTTGATCTCCTTGCACTTGAAGAAGAACAAAACGATGCCGCTGAGCGTACAAGTGATGAAGCAAAGCACGAATAGGCTGAAGGCCATGGCCATGACAGGTGAATGCATGGGGGATCTCAAGATTGCGCGGCGCGCCGCGTTGGGATGAAAAGAAAGCAGAACCAGGAAAGCAGAACTAAGACAGCAGAACTAAGACGGAAAATCTCGATGCGCTGACCCGGAATTTGCTGGCCGTATTGTAGAAGGCTTGGCGATGCCGCGTGTTCAGGGCTGCGTCAGCCGTGGCGCGCGGGGCTGGCCGCGCGCCACGCGGGTTCAGCCGCGCACCTGGCCTTCGCCGCTCAACACCCACTTCAGGGTGGTCAAGCCTTCCAGGCCGACGGGGCCGCGCGCGTGCAAGCGGTTCGTGGAGATACCGATTTCGGCGCCCAGCCCGTATTCGAATCCGTCCGCGAAGCAGGTGGGCAGGTTGACATAGACCGAGCTGGAATCCACTTCGCGCTGGAAGCGTTGCGCCGCCGACAAATCTTCGGTGACGATCGAATCCGTGTGGCCGGAGCCCCAGCGGGCAATGTGTTCGATGGCGTCATCCAGGGTGTCAACGATGCGCACCGCCAGGATGGGACCCAGGTATTCCGTGCCCCAGTCCGCTTCGGTCGCCGGCGTGATGTGGGGCAGCAAAGCCAGCGTGCGCGGGCAGCCGCGCAGCTCGACGCCGTGTTCGACAAAGGCCGCCGCAAGCGTGGGCAGAATGGAAACGGCCGCGACCGCATCGACCAGCAGCGTCTCCATGGCGCCGCAAATGCCGTAGCGGTAGGTCTTGGCGTTGAACGCGATGCTGTGCGCTTTGTCGGGGTCGGCCGCCGCGTCGATGTAGACGTGGCAATTGCCATCCAGATGCTTGATCAGGGGCACGCGGGCTTCCTGCGACAGGCGCGCGATCAGGCCCTTGCCGCCGCGAGGGACGATGACGTCGATATGCTCGGTCATGGTGATGAGCTTGCCCACGGCGGCGCGGTCGGCGGTGGCCACGACCTGCACGGCATCCGGTGGCAAGCCGGCGGCGGCCAGGCCGGTCTGGACCACGCGGCCCAAGGCGATGTTGGAGTGCAGCGCTTCGCTGCCGCCGCGCAAGATGGCGGCATTGCCTGACTTCAGGCAGAGCGCGGCCGCGTCGATCGTGACGTTGGGGCGCGATTCGTAAATGATGCCGATGACGCCCAGCGGCACACGCATCTGGGCCACTCGCATGCCGTTGGGGCGCACGGTGGTGGCGGTGATGCTGCCGATGGGGTCGGGCAGGGCGGCGATCTGGCGCAAGCCTTCAGCCATGTGGGCAAGCGTTTTGTCGGAAAGCGTCAGGCGATCCAGCAGCGCCGGTTCCAGGCCGTTGGCCCGGGCGGCGGAGACGTCTTTCTCGTTGGCGGCCTTCAGCTCGTCGTGGCTGGCGGCCAAGGCGTCGGCCATTGCCAGCAGCGCCTTGTTTTTCGCGGCGCTATTGGCGCGCATCATGGCGCGCGAGGCGCGCCGGGCGTTTTCGCCCAAGGTCAGCATGGCGTGTTCGATGGAGGACGAGGACATGGCGGCGTCAATCATGGAGTATTTTGGGGCGGTTTCAGGCGGCGGTGTATCGGCCGCCTGAAAGGCTAGGGTCCGAGGGATTCAGTGTATCTCCGGCTGCGATGCCGGGTGCGTCGGGAAGACAAGGGGACAGCAAGGCGAAGGCGGCGGCAGTGCCGCCTTCACGGTCGTCCGCCGGCGGCGGCGACACGCAGGGCCAGGCGGGTCATTTCTTCCCAGGGGTCGGATAGCCGGCCGGCGACGGAAAGGCCCTTGATCAGGCGGTCGACATCATGGGCGTGCTGCACCGCGGCGGGCCAGACGCTGGGTTGCACCCGGTTCAGCGCCTGCAGCGCCAGGCGCTCGTGCGCGCCGAAGATGCGCAGTCGGCGCATCAGACCATTGACGTCCTGGCCCAGCGCGCGCGCTTCGGCCACGCGGGCAAGCAGGCGGATTTCTTCGCCGACGGCCCACAACACCAGGGGCAGGGCTTCGCCTTCGGCGCGCAGGCCGTCGATCATGCGGATGGTGCGCGCGATGTCGCCGGCCAGCATGGCGTCACGCAGGCCGAAGACGTCGTAGCGCGCCACGTTCAGCACCGCGCGTTCCACGTCTTCGGCCGCCAATTGACCTTCGGGATACAGCAGGCCCAGCTTCTGGATTTCCTGGTGCGCGGCCAGCAGGTTGCCTTCGACCTTGTCGGCCATCCATTGCAGGGTGGCGCCGTCGGCACGCTGGTTTTGGCGCGCCAGCCGCATGCCTACCCACGCGGGCAGCCGGCCACGTTCAATATTGGCGATGTCGACCATCATGCCGGCGCGGGCAAGCGCCTGGACCCAACGGCTTTCGCGCGTGGCTTTGTCCAACCTTGGTAGCGCGATCAGGATCAGCGTGTCGGCGTCGGCCTGTCTTTCGGCTTGCTCGGCCAGCTTGGTCAGCGTGTCGGCGCCTGCCTTGCCGGGCTTGCCGGTGGGAATCTTGATTTCAAGGATGCGGCGGTCGCCGAACAGCGACACGCTCTGGGTGGCGGCAAGGACGCTGCTCCAATCGCTGCGGGCGTCCATCACCATGGAAAGCCGCTCGGTATAGCCCGCGTTGCGCGCCGAAGCGCGCAACGTGTCGACGGCTTCCGTCACCAGCAAAGGCTCGTCGCCCGATACCGTATACAGCGGGGCAAGCCGGTTGCCGGGCCGCTGCAGGTGCTCGGCAAGCCGGTCCGCGTCCAAAGACTGTGCCATGGCCTAGCGCAGGATCGCCGGGTCCGTGGTGGACGGCGTTTGCCAAGGCGCGGGCGTGCTTTTTTGCTGCGGCGCGTTCGGGTCGTACAGCGGAATCTCGCCGCTTTCGCCACGCTCCGCTGCCTCTTCGAAAGCGCGATGCACTTCGGGCGCGGTCAAGCGGCGCAGCAGGCGCGACACCAGGTCGCGCTGCATGGCTTTGTACAAGGTGTCGATCTGGCCTTGCTTTGCCTGCACGACCTGGTCGTCATACGGCATTTCGCGGTAGATGGACAAGGTGGTGTCCGGGATCAGTGCGCGGCCCTGGTTGTCGATAAGGCGGAACGTGTAGTTGATGCCCAGTTCGTATTCCTCGACCCGGCCTTGCGCGTTCAAGGACACTTCACGCAGCGTGCGGGTATCGCTCACTTGCTGCAGGATGGCCTGTGCTTCCTTGGGCGTATCCACCAGCTTGGTCTTGGGCGAGGCCGCACGCAACGCGCGGCGCACGTCGGCGCCGAACTGCGTGTTGTCCGGCATGCCGATGTACATGGTGTCGAACGGCATTGGGGTGACGCCGCGCAGCGCGAAGCCGCAGGCGGAGAGCAGCATGAACAGCGCCAGGCAGGCGCCGCGCAGCAGCCAGGATTGGCGGGGGGAGTGCGAGAGTTGCCCGGCGATGTACATGCTTGACCTCATCAGCCTACGACGTTGACCAGTTTGCCCGGCACCACGATGACGCGCTTGGGCGGACGGCCTTCCAGGAAACGGGTGACCTCTTCCTGGCTGGCGGCAAGCTTCTCGATGTCTTCCTTGGCGGCCTTGGCGGCAACGCGGATCGAGCCGCGCAGCTTGCCGTTGACCTGGAGCATCAGCTCGATTTCGTCCGCGATCAGCGCGGCTTCGTCCACATGCGGCCACGGCGCATCCAGCAGGTCACCCAGCTCTTTGGCGTAGCCAAGGTCTTGCCACAGGTGCCAGGTGATGTGCGGCACCACCGGGTACAGCACGCGCAGCAGCACGCCCAGCGTTTCGGCATAGGCGGCGTCGGCGGCGGCGTCTTCAGGCAGCTTGGCGTCGTCGATGGCGTTCAGCATTTTCATGCAGGCGGACACGACGGTGTTGTACTGGATGCGCTGGTAGTCGTAGTCGGCTTGCTTGAGCAGCGTGTAGACCTCGCGGCGCAGGTCCTTGACGGCGGCGGTCGCTTGCGACCAGTCGGCGCCATTGGCCAGACCACGCGCGACCGCTTCGCGGCGCGAGTAGCTGATGGACCACAGGCGGCGCAGGAAGCGATTGGAGCCTTCAACGCCGGAATCGGACCACTCAAGGGTTTGCTCGGGCGGGCTGGCGAACATGACGAACAGGCGTGCCGTGTCGGCGCCCAGGGTGTCGATCAGCGATTGCGGATCGACGCCGTTGTTCTTGGACTTGGACATCGTGCCCACGCCGCCGTAGTTGATGGCCGAGCCGTCCGACTTCAGCTTGGCGCCGGTGATGGCGCCGCGGTCGTCGTAGACGTTTTCGACATCTTCAGGCCAGAAGTATTCGATGCCGCCCTGGGGCGTCTTGCGCGAATAGATATGGTTCAGCACCATGCCCTGGCACAGCAGCTTGGTGAAGGGTTCGTCGAAATTAAGCAGGCCCATGTCGCGCATGACCTTGGTCCAGAAGCGCGCGTACAGCAAGTGCAGCACGGCGTGCTCAATGCCGCCGATGTACTGGTCCATCGGCATCCAGTAGTCATTGCGCGCGTCGACCATGGCGTTGTCGTTGCCCGGCGAGGTGTAGCGCATGAAGTACCAGGACGAGTCCACGAACGTGTCCATCGTGTCCGTTTCGCGGCGCGCGGGCTTGCCGCAGCTGGGGCAGGCGCAGGACAGGAAGGCTTCGTTCTTGGCCAGCGGGTTGCCGCTGCCATCGGGGATCAGGTCGTCGGGCAGGACAACGGGCAGGTCTTTTTCGGGAACCGGCACCGGGCCGCAGTCGGCGCAGTGGATGATCGGGATCGGCGTGCCCCAGTAGCGCTGGCGCGAGATGCCCCAGTCGCGCAGGCGCCACGTGGTCTGCTTTTCGCCCAGGCCTTGCGCGCCCAGGTCGGCCGCGATCGCGTCCACGGCTTCCTTGTGCGACAGGCCGTCGTACTTGCCGGAATTGATGGTGCGGCCCGACTGCTTGTCGCCGTACCATTCCTGCCAGGCGGCGGTGGAGTATTCCTTGCCCGCCACGTCCACGACCTGAACGATGGGCAGGTCGTATTTCTTGGCGAAGGCGAAATCGCGCTCGTCGTGCGCCGGCACGCCCATGACGGCGCCGTCGCCGTAGGTCATGAGCACGTAGTTGCCGACCCAGACCTCGACCTCGGCGCCCGTGACCGGGTGCGTGACGAACAGGCCGGTGGGCATGCCTTCTTTTTCGCGCGTGGCCATTTCGGCCTCGGTCGTGCCGCCCAGCTTGCACTGTTCAATGAACGCGGCCAGTTGCGGATTGGCGCGCGCGGCATGCGTGGCCAGGGGGTGTTCCGGCGCCACGGCGCAGAAGGTCACGCCCATGATCGTGTCGGCGCGGGTCGTGAAGACGTACAGCTTGCCGTCCTGGATCAACTGGCCATCCGGGCCGGCGATCTTGTGCGGGAAGGCAAAGCGCAGGCCTTCGGACTTGCCGATCCAGTTTTCCTGCATCAGGCGCACGCGCTCGGGCCAGCCGGGCAGGTCGTTCTGGACGGCGCCCAGCAGTTCGTCGGCGTAGTCGGTGATGCGCAGGTAGTAGCCGGGGATCTCGCGCTTTTCGACGAGCGCGCCCGAGCGCCAGCCGCGTCCGTCGATGACCTGTTCGTTGGCCAGCACGGTCTGGTCCACCGGATCCCAGTTGACGACCTGGGTCTTGCGGTAGGCCACGCCCTTTTCGAGCATCTTCAGGAACAGCCACTGGTTCCACTTGTAGTACTGCGGATCGCAGGCGCACATTTCGCGCGACCAGTCGATCGCGAGCCCCATCGCCTTCATCTGCTTCTTCATGTAGGCGATGTTGTCGTACGTCCACTTGGCGGGCGGCACCTTGGACTTGATGGCGGCGTTTTCCGCCGGCATGCCGAAGGCGTCCCAGCCCATGGGCATCAGGACGTTATAGCCACGCATGCGCAACTGGCGGGCCATCATGTCGTTGATGGTGTAGTTGCGCACGTGGCCCATGTGCAGCTTGCCGCTGGGGTAGGGCAGCATTGAGCAGGCGTAGAACTTCGGCTTTTCGGAGCCGTCGGCGTTCTTCGCGTGTTCTTGGACCAAATAGGCGTCGCGGGCCTGCCAGTCTTGGTGGGCGGCCGCTTCGACGGTAGTGGGGAGGTAACGTTCCTGCATGGGCTCGGGCACGGTGGCAAAAAAGGGTGAGCCGCCCCGCCGCGTGGACGCGGGGGCGGCCTGACGCGGTGGCGGTCAAAACCCCTGATTATAGGAGGTGCTAGACGCGGCGAGGGGGCGGGGCTGTTTCGGGGATGCGCGCACTTGGCGCCAATGTGCCATAGGCCAATGTAACCACGCCCAGAACAGCGCCCGCGATGACCACGCCGGGCCAGCCGAAATGGGCGTAAAGCCAGGACGATACCAGTGAACCGGAGGCGCCGCCGAGGAAGTAGCTGGTCATGTAGCCGGCGGTCAGGCGGCTGCGCGCTTCGGGGCGCAGCCGATAGAGCGAACTGGTATTGGTGACATGCACGCCCTGGATGGCCAGGTCCTGCACCAGGATGCCCGCCAGCAGTGCAACCACTGACGCTTGGCCGAAAGCCATCAGGCCCCAGGATCCCAGCAACAGTAGCAGGCCCACGCGGGTGGCCAGGTTGCCCAGGCCCCGATCGGCCAGGCGCCCGAAGCGGTTGGCGGCATAGGCGCCCGCCGCACCGGCCAGGCCGAACAGCCCGATGGTGGTGTTGCTGTATTCATAAGGCGGGCTGGCCAACAGGAAGGTCAGCGGCGTCCACAGCATGCTGAACGCGGCGAACAGCAAAAAGCCCAGCAGCGACCGCGCGCGGAACAGGGGCTCTTCAACAAACATGCGCAAGATCGAGCCCAGCAGGCGCGGGTAGCTCATCGTGGTGGGGCTTTGATAGCGGGGCAGCACGCGCCACAAGGCGGCGGACATGCCCAGCATCAGCAGGGCGGCCACCCAGTACACCGTGCGCCAACTGCCCACGTCCGCCAGCGCGCCGGCCACGGTGCGGGCCAGCAGGATGCCCAGCAACAGCCCGCTCATGACCGTGCCGACCGCCTTGCCGCGTTCATGCGGCGCGGCCAGGGTGGCGGCAAACGGCACCAGGATCTGGGCCACCACCGACAGCATTCCCGTGAGCGCGGTGCCCAGCAACAGCAGGACGATGTTGTGGGCGAACGAGGAGATCAGCAGCCCGCCGGCCGACAGCAGCGTCATCAGCACGATCAGGCGGCGGCGTTCGAACAGGTCGCCCAGCGGAACCAGCAGCATCAGCCCCAGCGCGTAGCTCAGTTGCGCGGTGGTGACGATGGCGCCCGCCATGGCGTTGGACAGCGAAAACTGCTGGCCGATAGTGTGCAGCAGGGGCTGCGCGTAGTAATTGCTGGCAACGGCCAAGCCGGTTGCCACGGACATCAGCAGGACGATAGGCGCGGTCAGCGTGGGGGTTGGCGTGGAAGAGGGAGTGGTCGAAGAAGAAGATGCATTCATAAGTCAGACGCCGATGCCGCCGGGGGTTTCCTGGTCGTGTTTGAGCAAGAGCTTTTTCAGCAAGCCAGCCAATTGCTTGCGCTCGGCCACCGATAGCGGATCCAGCAGTTCACCCAGGTCTTTCAAGTAATCCTTCAGCACCAGCTTGATCACGCGCAAGCCTTCCGTGGTGAGCGACACGATGATGCCGCGGCGGTCGTCCGGGTTGGGGTTGCGCACCAGCAGGCCGGCTTGCTCCAGGCGGTCCAGCCGGTTGGTCATGGCGCCCGAGGTCAGCAGCAGGGCGTCGACCAGCTTCTGCGGATTCATGGCGTGCGGCGCGCCCGTGCGGTAAAGCGTGGCCAGCACATCGAATTCACCTTGGTGCAGGTTGTGGTGGCGAAAGCTGCGGTTCACGTTGCGGGTGGCGAAGGCGTTCAGACGGAACACGCGGGTGATGACCGCCATGGCGGCAAAGTCCTGCGTGGGACATTCCGTGCTCCATTGCGAGATCACCAGATCGACCAGATCAGAGGTAGGCATGGCAGTAATACTTTGATATGAAGTTTCTTAACATTAAGATAAATTCTAACCGCCGATTGGGAGCCACTCCAAATGGCCGGCAAAAAAAGAAAGGCCCGCCTCTTTCGAGGCGGGCCTTTCCGGCTTGACCGGATGGTCGCGCGAATTACTGCGCGGCGTCCTTCAGCTTCTTGAGCGGGCGAACCTTCACCTTCACCGAAGCCGGCTTGGCGGGGAACCAGCGCTCTTCACCCGTGAACGGGTCCTTGCCGAAGCGCTTGGCCTTGGCGGGAACCTTCTGCACGGCAACCTTGAACAGGCCGGGCAGCGTGAATTCGCCAGCGCCCTTCTTGTCCACGGAACCCAGCACCGAGGTTTCCAGGCTGGTCAGGACGGCCTTGACCGACTTGGCTTCGACGCCGGATTGCTCAACGATGTAGGCGATGAGCTGGGTCTTGTTCAGAGCAGCCTTGATGGCCTTGGGTGCAGCAGCGACCTTCTTGGCGGCGACGACCTTCTTTGCCGCGGGTTTCACAGCGGGTTTGGCGGCGGTTGCCTTCTTTGCGGGCGCCTTGACGGCGGGCTTGGTGACTTTCTTGGCAGGAGCTTTTGCTTTCGTGGCCATGGTCAAAATCCGTAGTTGAGGACATGGGGCAGCGCGCGCCGGGTATCGGCAATTAACGCTACGCGCCCGATGATAGCGGAAGACTTGCCGTTCCAGCGGCTTTCCTCCGGCATTTAAGCCACTGTTTGTTGTTTTCGACGCAGAAAAGTGCTTGCTGCAAGGGTTCTGCCTGACATGACGCCGCGCAAAGCCCTGTTTTTGCGGCATGGCGCAGCACTGAACCAAGCGCGCCCGCCGTGTTCCAATTGCGTGCGAAAAACCAAAATGCATGGATTCAACGTACTTATATGCTGATGAAGAAACTGGCGGCGAGCTTGCTCGTCGCGACCGCATGCCTGTCCAGCGCAATGGCGCAGCCGATGCCCGAACCGGTGTTGTCGGCCAAGGCCTGGCTGTTGCTGGATGAGACCAGCGGCCAAGTGATTGCGTCGCACGCGGCCACCACCCGGATTGAACCGGCATCGCTCACCAAGATCATGACGGCCTATGTCGTGTTCGAGGCCTTGAACAATAAAGAAGTGACGCCGGGGCAAGCCGTGGTCATTTCGACGCGCGCCTGGAAAGTGCCCGCGGGCAGCTCGAAGATGTTCCTGGAGCCCGGCTCGAAAGTGACGGTGGATGACTTGCTGCGCGGCTTGATGATCCAGTCCGGCAATGATGCGGCCATTGCGCTGGCCGAAGCCGTGTCCGGCAGCGTGGAAGCCTTCGTGGCGCGCATGAACGAGACGGCGGCAAGGCTGGGCCTGCACGCCACGCACTTTGCCAGCCCGCACGGCCTGCCTGATCCGGGGACGTATTCCACGGCCAGTGACCTGTCCATCCTGGCCACGCGCTTCATCCGCGATTTCCCGCAGTTGTACAAGACCTACGATTCGGCCAAGCAGTTCACGTTCAACAAGATCACGCAGCCCAACCGCAACCGCCTGCTGTGGCTGGACCCCAGCGTGGACGGGCTGAAGACGGGGCATACCGAGTCCGCCGGCTATTGCATCATCGCCAGCGCGCGCCGGCCCAATGGCACCGACCAGCGGCGCTTGATCACGGTGGTGGTCGGCACGGCGTCCGACAAGCTGCGCACACAGGAAAGCCGGCAGTTGCTGGAGTGGGGCTTCCAGGGTTTCAATACCATCAAGCTGTACGCGCGCGGCCAGGCGGTGGCGTCGCCTGAAGTCTGGAAAGGCGAAAGCGACAGCCTGAAGGCGGGCTTCGCGCGGGACGCCTATGTGACCGTGCCGGCAGGCGCCAAGGTCGAACCCGTGTGGACGCCGCAGCAGCCGCTGGTGGCACCCATCGCGGCGCAGCAAACGGTGGGGGCCTTGCGCGTGATGGTGGACGGCAAGCCGGCGATGCAATTTCCCGTGGTGGCGCTGGAGCCCGTGGCCGAAGCGGGATTCGCGGGACGCGCCTGGGACTCGGTCCGCTTGTGGTGGCGTGGCCATTCTGGTTAAGGGAGCGCCGGCTAAGTGGGCGCTCGTTTCGGGGCGCGAGTACAGGCGCGCTTGTCACGGCGGCGCGCTCGCTCGGAGGTGTGTGATGGCGGTGAGCTTTCCTGGAGGTCCGGCGCCCGCGCCGGGGGCGGATGACCCGCTGGCGCTGCTGTCGGCGTGCCACGGGCGCATCGCGCGCCAATGCGCAACGCTGACGCGGCTGGCCGCGCATCTTTCTCTGCACGGCAGCGACGACGCGGCGCAAACGGCCGCCGCCAGCGTGTCGCGTTACTTCGATACCGCCGCTACGCACCATCACGAGGACGAAGAACAAGATCTGTTTCCCGCCTTGATTGAATCCATGGCGGGGTCGGATGCAGGTTGCCTGCACGCGCTGGTGCAGGGGTTGATGGACGACCATCGCCGCCTGGAAAGCTTGTGGGCGCCGTTGCGCACTGCGCTTGCCGAGGTGGCGGCGGGCAGGCCGACGGTCTTGCCCGCCGAACAGGTCCAGGAATTCACGCAGGCCTATGCCGCCCACATCCAGCGCGAAGAAGACGAGCTCTTGCCGATGGCCGCGCGCCTGGTGTCCGACGACGCGCTGCTGGCCGTGGGGCACGCCATGCGCGCGCGGCGCGGTGGCGGGGCGGCCTGAGCCGTTCTCAGCCCGCTTGCGTTGCGCGCACCACCGCGAGGGATTACGCTAGACGGCTTTCCACACATCAAGCCGCCGCCGGCACGGCGCGGGCAACAAGATGGAGCAGGCGACAAGATGACGCAAGGGGCAAGCAAACTGGCGACCCGCCTATTCGGTTCATGGGTGGAAGACGTCAGCCGCGTGACCTTGCGTGCGGATTTGTCCGCGGGCCTGCTGGGGGCCTTGCTGGTGTTGCCGCAGGGCGTGGCCTTTGCCACGCTGGCCGGGCTGCCCGCCGAATACGGCCTGTATTCCGCGATCATTCCCTGTATTGTCGCGGCGCTGTTCGGGTCCAGCCGTCATGTCATGTCGGGCCCGACGAATGCCAACTCGCTGGCCTTGTTCGCGGTGCTGACACCGCTGGCCGTTGCCGGCAGCCCTGGCTACATCGAACTGGCGCTGGCGGTTACCGTGCTGGTCGGCCTCATGCAGTGGCTGGTGGGCGCGCTGCGCCTGGGGTCGCTGGCGCACTTCATTTCGCCATCGGCCCTGTTTGGCTTTACCAGCGGCGCGGCAATCCTGATCGCCGTGCATGCCTTGAAGGACGGGTTGGGCGTGCCATCGCCCGACTCGCACGGCGCGGGCGCCTTGCTGGTCAGCGTGGGCACGCATCTGGACCAGATCCATCCGGGCGCGGTGATGGTGACGCTTGTGACCTTGGGCGTGGCCTTGCTGGCGCGCCGGTGGGATAAGCGCAAGCCATACATGCTGTTTGGTCTGGTGGCCGGTGCGTTGGCGGCCGCGGCATTCAACTCCTGGGTCGCCACGCATGGCGGGAATCCTGTGTCGGTGGTGGGCGCCATCGCGCAACCGTGGCCGCCGTTTCATGTACCGAGCGTGGATTGGCGCGCCTTGCCCGACTTGCTCAGCCTGGCGTTCGCGCTGACTATCGTGGCCTTGGCACAATCCATTTCCATCGCCAAGGCGGTGGCCACCCGGTCGGGCCAGCGCATCGACGCCAATCGGGAATTCGTGGGGCAGGGCTTGTCGAACATCGTGGGCGGTTTCTTTTCCTGCTACTTGTCTTGCGGGTCGTTGAACCGGTCGATTCCCAATTTCGAAGCGGGCGCCAGGACGCCGCTGGCAGCGGTTTTTTCCGCCGTGCTGCTGGTGGTGCTGGTGGCCTTGTCGGCCCCGTTGCTGGCCATGATTCCGAATGCCGCCATTTCCGGACTGCTGTTGCTGGTGGCGTGGACGCTGCTGGATATTCCGCGCTGGCGGCAACTGATCCGCATGCAGCCCGGCGAATGCGCGATTGCCGCCGCCACGCTGGCCGCCACCGTCACCATCCGCATGGAAGTGGCGATTCTGCTGGGCACGGTGCTGTCGCTGATGGCGTATCTGCATCGCACATCGCGGCCGGCAATGCGCACGATGGGGTTTGATTCGCGTGGGCCGGACCGACGGTTCGTGGTGCTTGAGCACCAGCCCGACGCCTTGCCCGAATGCCCGCAACTGAAGCTGTTGCGCATGGAGGGGTCTATCTATTTCGGGGCGGCGGCCCATGTGGCGCAGCGCTTGCATGAACTGCGCGCCGTGCCCAATGCGCCTCGCCACCTGCTGGTCATGGCAAAAAGCATGAACTTCATCGACCTGGCCGGTGCGCAGGTCTGGGAAGACGAACTTGCCGCGCGCCGCGCGATGGGGGGCGACCTGTATTTCCACCGCCCCCGGCCTGAAGTGCTGGACATGTGGCGGCGTACGGGCTTTCTGGATCGGCTGGGCGCCGACCATATCTACCCCGACAAGGCGACGGCGTTGCGCTCGATCTACGCTCGGCTGGACCGCGATATCTGCGCCGGCTGCCAGGCCAGGATCTTCTGGGAATGCCAGCCGCCCAACGCTCAGGATGGGGGTTAATCCGCGCGGGGCAAAAGGCGCATCGCCGCGTGCGCGAGGTCAGGGCGCTTCGGTGCCCAGGTAGGCCGCGCGCACCCGTTCGTCGGCGGCGATGACGGCCGGGGCGCCCTCGGCCAGCAGCGCGCCGCGCACCAGTACCGCAATGTGATCAGCGTGCTTGAACACCACGTCCAGGCTGTGTTCCGTGAACAGCACGGCGATGCGCTGGGTGTCGGCCAACTGGCGCGTCAGCCGCATCAGTGCGTGGCGTTCGTTGGTGGCCATGCCGGCGGTGGGCTCGTCCATCAACAGCAGGCGCGGCTGGTGCGCCAACGCCATGGCAAGCTCAACACGCTTGACGTCGCCATAGGCCAAGGTGCCGCAGGGCGACTCGGCCTTGTCCGCCATTTGCACTTGCGACAACAAGGCCATGGCTTCGTCGGCCGCATGCCGGTCGGCGCGGCGCCAGGGGCGAAACAGCAGGCGGTCGCGAGCCAGCAGTGCCGTCTGCACGTTTTCGCGCACTGTCATTGACCGGAACGTGGCGGCGGTCTGAAAGGTGCGGCCCACGCCTAGCCGGCAGATCTTGCCGGCCGACAGGCCCACCAGTTCGCGGCCGTCCAGCCGCACAGATCCGGCGTCCGGCCGTAGCTGGCCGCCCAGCACGTTGAAGCAGGTGGACTTGCCCGCGCCGTTGGGCCCGATCAAGGCCAGCATCCGGCCCGCTTCAAGCGTGAAGGACACGCCGGCCAGCGCGTCGATTCCGCCAAACGATTTGCGCAAGCCTTCCACTTGCAGCAGGGCGCCGGTAGTCGTCATGCGCGCCTCCCGCGTAGCCGCGCGGCGGCGCCGGCCAGGCCGTCTGGAAAGACCATGACCAGCGCCAGGATGGCCAGGCCCAGCACGGCGTGCCAGTACTCGGTGCTGCGCGCGGCGGTGTCTTGCAGCCAGGTGTAGGCGGCCGCGCCCACCAGCGGCCCCGCCAGCGTTTGCAAGCCGCCCAGCAAGACCATCACCAGCCCGTCCACCGAACGGCTCACCGCCATCACGTCGGGGGCGATGCTGCCTTTGGAAAACGCATAGAGCGACCCCGCCATGCCCGCGGCGAAGGACGCCGCGACGAACCCTGCCCACTGGACGCGCCGGGCCTCCATGCCCAGCGCCTCGGCACGCAAGGGCGAATCGCGCACGCCGCGCAGCGCATAACCCAGCGGTGAAAAAGCCAGGCGGCGCAGCCAGGCGATGCCGGCCGCGCACACGGCCAGCGTCAGGTAGTAGAACCAGGGGCCTTGCGTCAGCCATGACGAGGGCCACAGCCCAATCAAGCCATTGCTGCCGCCCGTGACGTCATCCCATTGATAGGCAAGCGCCCAGAGTATTTGCGCGACGGCCAGCGTCAGCATGGCCAGGTACACGCCCGACAGGCGCACGCAGAACCAGCCGAACAGTAGCGCGCCGAACGCGGCGGCGAAGGGACCCAGCAGCAGGGCGGCTTCCATGGGAACGGCCGCCAGCTTGAGCAGCAGCGCGGCGCCGTATGCGCCCAGGCCAAACCATGCGGCGTGGCCGAAAGAGGTCATGCCCGCCAGGCCGGTCAGAAAATGCAGGCTGGCCGCGAACAGCGCTGCGATGAGTATCTCGGTCATCAAGATGCCCAGATACGGCCACTGCAAGGTTGCGACGGGCACCAGCGCGAGCAGAAGCAGCAGCAGGCCATAGGCCAGCCGCAGTCGGCGGCCAGCGGGGGCAATGGGGCGTTCGGGCGCGCTGGCATGGGAGCTTGGGGCGGGCGGTTTGCCCAGCAAGCCCCAGGGGCGCACCACCAGCACCACCGCCATCACGGCAAACTCGGCCAACAGGGTCAGTTTCGACAGGTTGAACACCCAGGGGCCGATGTGGACTTGCCCCAGGAAAACGAACACGGCTTTGACGGAGCAGATCAGCAGCGCGGCCAGGAAGGCGCCGGGTATGGACCCCAGGCCGCCCACCACCACCACGACAAACGCGCTGGCGATAATTTCCAGGTCCAGTCCCAGGGTGGCGGGGACACGGGGGGCGGCAAGCGCCCCGCCCAGCCCGGCCAGGAAGGCGCCCAAGGTAAAGGCGGATGTGAAAAGCCAGGCCTGGTTCACGCCGAGTGCGGCCAGCATGCTGCGGTTTTCCGCCGCGGCGCGCAGCAGGCGGCCCCAGCGCGTGCGCATCAACAGCAGCCACAACAGGCCCAGCACGATGGGGCCCGCGGCGATCAACAGCAGGTCGTATTGCGGAAAGCGGCGGCCCAGGATCTGGACCGCGCCGGACAGGCCGGGGGCGCGCGCGGCGAATAAATCCTCGGGGCCCCAGATGGCCAACGCGGCGTCGCCGATGATGAGCACGAGCGCAAACGTGGCCAGCAATTGGAACAGCTCGGGCGCCCGGTACAGGCGCTTGAGCACCAGCCATTCGGCCGCGGCGCCGATCAGGCCGGTTGCCAGCGCGGCCAGCAACAGGCCGGCCCAATACGCGGGGCCGTCGCCGAACCAGGTGGTGAAGGTCCAGGCCAGGTAGACGCCCAGCATGTAGAACGAGCCGTGGGCGAAATTCACCACGCGGGTCACGCCGAATATCAGCGAAAGGCCCGCGGACACCAGGAACAAGGCGCTGGCGTCCGCCAGGCCGTTAAGCAGCTGCGACAGCAGCCCCGACAGGCTCATCAGTTCGCGGGACGCATCTTGCGCACTTGCTCATCGGGCGGTTGCAGGCGGGCGCCGTCGATATAAGCGAAGTCTTTCATGATGCCCTTGCCGTCTTCCACGGCCGTCACGCCCACGTAGACGCCCATCGTCGATTGATGGTCGATCTTGCGGTATTGGATCTGGCCATAGGGCGTGTCCACCTTCAGGCCGGCAAAGGCGTCCACCAGCTTCTCGGTGTCCACGGCGCCAGCGGCTTTCAAGCCCTGGGCGATGGACATCAGCGACGCATAGCCCACCACTGACCCCACTTTGGGCGTTTCGTTGTAGCGCTTCTTGTAGGCCTCGACGAAGGCGGTGTTGGCGGGCGTGTCGATCGCATACCAGGGGTAGCCGGTCACGATCCAGCCGGTGGGGGTGTCGGCGCCCAGCGGTTCCAGGTATTCCGGTTCGCCAGACAGGACGGACACGACGGGCATGTTCTCGAACAGGCCACGGGTATTGCCTTCGCGGACAAACCGGGTCAGGTCGGCAGCGAACAGCACGTTGAAAATGGCGTCGGGCTTGGCGTCGGCCAAGGCCTGCACCACCGCGCCGGCGTCCACCTTGCCCAGCGGCACGGCCTGCTCGGCCACGAATTCCACATCGGACTGGAACGACTTCATCATGGCCTTGAAGGTGGCCACGGCGGATTGCCCGTATTCGTAATTGGGATAGACGATGGCCCAGCGCTTCTTGCGCAAGGCCAGCGCCTTGGGGGCGAGGGCCGCCACGTGCATCCAGGTGGAGGGGCGCAGGCGGTAGGTGTACCGGTTGCCCTCTTGCCAAGTGATCTTGTCGGTGAGCGGCTCGGCCGCCAGGAAGAAGACCTTTTGCTGTTTGGCGAAGTCGGTCAGCGCCAGGCCGGTGTTGGAGAGGAAGCCGCCGAACAGCAGTTCCACTTTCTCGCGGGCAATCAGCTCTTGCGCGGCGCGCACCGAATCGCCCGGGTTGCCGTTGTCGTCGCGCGAGATGACTTCCAGCTTCCTGCCCAGCACGCCGCCTTCGGCGTTGACCTGTTCCAGCGCCAACTGCCAACCCTTCTTATAAGGGCCCAAAAAGGCGGGAATGGCCTTGTAGCTGTTGATTTCGCCAATGCGTATCGGCGGTTCCTTGTCCTTGGCGACGGCAACGCCGACGGGCGTCAGCGCCAGGGCCAGGAGTGCGGGCGCAAGCGCGCGGCGCAGCAAAGTAAGGCAGGAGGGGAGCATGGCGGTATCGCAGGCGAGAGGTTTCAAGCGGGGCCAGGCGCGCGGCGCGCAGCCGGTAGCGGCCAATTGAAACATGCTCTTTTATGATCCTGCAATGAAAAAGGCCCTGCGTTGCCGCAGGGCCTTTTTCGACTCACCAGAAACCGGCTGAATTACTTCAGCTTGGTTTCCTTGTAGTCAACGTGCTTGCGAGCGACCGGATCAAATTTCTTGATCAGCATCTTCTCGGGCATGTTGCGCTTGTTCTTGGTGGTCGTGTAGAAATGACCCGTGCCGGCAGTCGACTCGAGCTTGATCTTTTCGCGGATACCTTTGGCCATGTCGTGCTCCTAGTATGTAGATTGGCGGGGAGGCCGATTAGGCCATTTCGCCGCGGGCACGCATTTCGGCCAGCACGGCTTCGATGCCGTTCTTGTCGATCGTGCGGATGGCCTTGGCCGAGACGCGCAGGCGAACCCAGCGGTTTTCGCTTTCAACCCAGAACCGGCGCGATTGCAGGTTGGGCAGGAAGCGACGCTTGGTCTTGTTGTTCGCGTGCGAAACATTGTTGCCCACCATCGGGCCTTTGCCGGTCACTTGGCATACGCGTGCCATGGATGCACCTCTTTATGTCGTTCTTGTCGCGCATCGCTTGGGGGAGGTAGACAGGGTTTTAGCCGCCGGGCTTGTATTTCGCATTTGGTGCGCGTTGTGTTGCGCTGCGTTGCCGGCCACCCAGTCTTAGTGGATGAGGGGCAAGTGAAACCTGCCCCGTGCTTATACCCGCTGCCTGCCATCCGCCTTGTATTGAGGTATGTACCCTGAGGTATGTACCAAAGTACCGAAATGCGCGGTTGGGGTCAGAGTGCTGAACTACAAAGCATAGTAGTCCCGCACGGGAAACTTCATGTGAAGACCAAGATTCTAATACGAAAATTGCTAGTAAATCAAGCTGTCAAGCTTGCGCGGTGTGCGTTTGCGCGACACGCCCCGAAATCCACGACAGGCAGGCGCAGGTCGCCAGTGTGGTGGTCAGGGGCAGGGCGCTATCCGTTTGCCAGGCGCTGACGGCGAATCCGGCCAGCGCGCCGCAGGATAGTTGCAGCGTCCCCAATAATGCCGAGGCCGCTCCCAGGCGCTTGCCTTGCTCCGACAACGCAAGCGCCGCCGAGTTCGGGTTTACGAAGCCCTGGCTGCCCATGTAGCCGATCAAGCACACCATCAAGAGAGGCAGCGTCATCCAACCGGCCAATGTCAGGGCCACCGCCACCAGGCTGGCCGTGGCCAGCGAAATCAGCGCCTTGCGCTGCAACTGGCGAGGCGTGTAGGTGCGCAGCAGGCGGGCGCTGATTTGCGAGCAAATGATGAGCGACAGCGCGTTGGTGCCGAACAGCAGGCCGTAATACTGGGGCGGCACGCCATAAAGTTCGATAAACACGCGCGGCGAACCAATGATGTAGGCGAACATGCCGGCCTGGCCGAATCCGCCCGCCAGGCTGTGCGCCATGAAGCCGCGATGCGCGAACAGATCACGGTAGTTGCGCAGGATGGTGCTCCAGCGCAGCGGCACGACGCGCTCGGGCGCCAGCGATTCCTTCATGATCTTGGCGACGGCCACCATCAGCATGGCGCCGCCGGCAAGCATGATCCAGAACAGGCTGCGCCACGAGGTAATGGCCAGCAATTGTCCGCCCGCCAACGGCGCCAGGATTGGGGCCAGGCCCATGATCAGCATCAGCAGCGACATGGCGCGCGCTGCTTCGTGGGTTTCGTAGTGGTCGCGGATGACCGCGCGGGGGATCACGATGCCCGCCGCGCCGCCCATGGCTTGCACCACGCGCCAGCCGGTCAGCGCTTCAACGGAACTGGACAGGGCACAACCTAGCGAGGCCACCATGAAAAGCGCCAGGCCCACCATCAGCGGCGGCTTGCGGCCAAAGCGGTCGGCCATCGGTCCGTAGAACACCTGCGCCAGCGCCAGGCCGATCAGGTAGGCGGCCAGCGTGCGTTCGACATCGCCTCGGGACACACCGAGGTTCGCCGCGATGGTCGGGAACGCGGGCAGATACATGTCGATGGCGAACGGGCCGATCGCAGTCAGCGCGCCCATGAGGATGAGCCAGCCGGGCAGGCCGCTACGAGAAACAGATGATGGGGACATGGTGATCGCGGTAAAACGCAGGGGACAGGGCGCGCCAGCGGTTATCCGCCAGCCGTGCGCCAAGCCAGCGACTTTATCATGGGCCGCCTTACAGCGAAGTGTCGGGAATTTTCCGATAAAGTCGCCGACGACCCGCTCATGTTCAGAGGAGAAGCCGTGAATCCTTTGCTATCTGTCGTGCAACGCAAACTTGAAGCCCTGCCCGTGCCAGTCCAATTGGTGCTGCCGGATGGCGCGGTGCTGGGGCCGCCCGACCCGCGCGTGCGCTTCGTGACGCATGACAAGGCGGCGCTTGTCCATCTGGCCGAAGGCGGCGTGGGCGTGCTGGGGCAGGACTACGTGGAAGGGCGCATCGATATCGAAGGCAATATGCGCGACGTGATGGCGGCGGCGTCGGCACTGTTGCCGGGCTCGCCGGTCGAGGCAGCGCGCAGCGGATGGCTGACCGAACTGGTGCGCCGCGTGATGTCGGTGTGGCGCCATTCCATTGAGCGGGACGCCAGGCAGATCGAGTTCCATTACGACCTGTCCGACGATTTCTACGCGCTGTGGCTGGACCCGCGCCGCGTCTATTCCTGCGCGTACTTCCGCACGCCAGACATGACGCTGGCGCAAGCCCAGGAAGCCAAGCTTGATCTCATTTGCCGCAAGCTGCGCCTGCGCGCCGGCGAACGCTTCCTGGATGTGGGCGCGGGCTGGGGCGGCCTGCTGCTGTGGGCCGCCGAGCACTATGGCGTGGACGCCACCGGCATCACGCTGTCGCGCAACCAGCATGCGCATGTGACGAAGCTGATCCAGGAAAAGGGCCTGGCCGGCCGGGTCCGCATGGAATTGCTGGACTACCGCAAGCTCGACGAGTCCACGCCCTACGACAAGATTGCATCGGTGGGTATGTTCGAGCATGTGGGCCGGGCGCAGTTGGAAGGCTACTTCGCCAAGCTGCGCCGCCTGCTCAAACCGGGCGGGCTGATCATGAACCATGGCATCACGGCGGCGGGCGTCTACAACCCCGAGCTGGGCAACGGCATGGGCGAATTCATTGAAAAGTACATCTTCCCCGGCGGCGAATTGACGCATATCAGCGTGGTCATGCAAGCCATGACCAACGGCGGACTGGAAGAGGTGGACGTTGAAAATTTGCGGCCGCATTACGCGCGCACGCTGTGGGCATGGAGCGATGCACTGGAAGCCCGCCTGCCCGAAGCGGCGCAAGTGTTGAGCGGCGAGCAGGGCGCGCGGTCGTTGCGCGCCTATCGCCTGTATCTGGCGGGCTGCGCCATGGCGTTCGAGCACGGCTGGATTGCCTTGCATCAGATTCTGGGCCAGACGCCTGCCATCGGGAGGCCGGACGAACTGGATAATCCGTCGGACTTGTCTTACCCGTGGCGGCGCGACTACATGTATGCGGGCGGCGGGGCGCCGGGGGCGTCGAAAGCTGAATAACTCCTGAATATAAACTGAATCTTTGCTGAAAATTTGATGAAATTTGACGGGCGGCGTGCATTCAAAGCGGCCAGCTTTCGACTTTTGGCGGGCTTGAAACCCCCAGAATGTACTAATACGAGAAAAATATTTACTGAATGCATCTGATATTTGAAACCAATATTCCCCAGGGGAAATCACGGTTTCATCTAGGTTGCTTCAGGGTTATCCCCCATATTTTTCGCCTCGAATGTATCGGTTTTATTCAGGCGCGGGGTTGGGCGACGCAGCAATTTCGTTTAAGATGCTGCCTTCTTCGTTCAGTTTTGTTCAATTTCTGTGGGTTTTCAAAAATCGTGTTTTTGAAACTCCTGTCTTGCAAGAATCCGCACCTTTGCGGTTCCTCTTGTCGCTAGTGTCGGTTTGTATTGGCGGTTCTGCCCGTCTTCCGCACAACCCCCTTAGCTCCACGGCACTTCCAGGCCAGGCCTGGCGTGTGTCCTTGAACCTATGGAGGCAAAAAGCCAATGCGTTTTACCCCTGTCAAGACCCTGGCCGCCGCGGCTGTCCTGTTTGCGTTCGCCGGCGCGGCCCAAGCCGCTGACGCCCCGGAATGCGAAATCAAGCGCCCGGTCAATTTCGGCGCCATGAACTGGGAATCCAACCTGGTTCTGGTTGATGTCGAACGTTTCATCATGGAAAAGGGCTACGGTTGCAAGACCGAAACCCTGCCGACGGAAACCCTGCCCGCCCTGGCCGCGCTTGAGCGCGGCGACCTGGATATCAATACCGAGATCTGGCTCAACAGCGTGGCCGACCCCTGGGATCGCGCGCAAAAGACCGGCAAGGTCAAGCGCATTGGCGACCTCTACATGGGCGCCGAAGGCTGGTACATCCCGCGCTACACGGCAGAACGCCTGCCCGAGCTGAAGTCGGCCGCCGACCTGCCGAAGTTCAAGGACGAATTCAAGGACCCGGAAGAGCCCGGCAAGGGCCGCTTCTACGGTTGCCCGGCGGGCTGGGGTTGCGAAGTCACCAGCAACAACCTGTTCCACGCCTTGAAGCTGGACGACGCCTACACGCTGTATTCGCCCGGCACGGGCGCCGCGCAGAAAGCCGCGCTGATGTCGGCCTACAAGCGCAAGCAGAACGTGGTTTTCTACTACTGGTCGCCCACGCCGCTGGTTGGCGCGATGGACCTGGTCAAGCTGGATATGCCGCCCTATGACGCCGAAAAGCACAAGTGCCTGACGTCGACCAAGTGCGCCAATCCTGAACCCAGCGCCTACCCCGACAACCCCGTCTTCACGGCCGTGAACACCAAGTTCTCGGAAGAAGCGCCCAAGCTGACCGAGTTCCTGTCCAAGGTGTCGGTGCCGCTGCCGGTCATCAATGAAACCCTGGCCCACATGGAAGAGTCCGGCGACGAGTCCAACGCCGTGGCCAAGTGGTTCCTGAAGAACAAGCCCGACGTCTGGACCAAGTGGGTTCCCGCCGACGTCGCCACTCGCGTCCAAAGCGCGCTGTAACGGTATCCGGTGTTGGCCGCGCGCCGTCATGGCGCGGGCCGGCCCGGTTTGCCGCGAGTGTCGGCAGGCCGGGACACCGTTAGGTGAAAAGCCCTCAAGGAAGAGCCTTTAAGCAAAAGCCTTTAAGGAAATAGCTCTTAAGGGAAAAGTCGTTAAGGAAAAAGCCCTTAAGGGAAAAAGCCTCATGGCGGATTTCACGCCCAGGGTTTTTTCCCCTGAGATGGCCGCTGGCAGGGCGCTTGCGCCCGGCCGCCAGCAATAGGCGTTGCACCGCATGCAGCCTGCTTTCGTCAAGAAAGCCCTCTGGCCGCATGCCCATCCGGAATCCGGAATGCGTGGCGGCCCCTGCCGCCGGAAAGCGCCCAAGAATGGAGTCGAAACTATGTTTCCTGAAATAATTCCCGCCCGCCAGGTCAGGGCGGCGATCGACGGGTTCGTCGATCACCTGGTCACCAATTACGCCGACACGCTGGAGACCCTGTCTCAGCCAGTGTTGCACGCCCTGGTGTGGTTAGAGCAACTGCTGCGCAGCTCGCCCTGGTGGGCCGTGGTCGGCGTCACCGTTGCGATCGCCTGGGGCGTCAGCCGCCGTATCGGCCTGAGCCTGGCCATGGGCGCGCTGCTGTGCATGATCGGCGTGCTGGGCCTGTGGGACGCCGGCATGCAGACCTTGGCGCTGATGATCATGGCCGCCGGCCTGTCGGTGCTGATCGGCATTCCGCTGGGCGTGCTGATGGCCCGCGTGAACTGGCTGCGTTCCATCATGCTGCCGGTGCTGGACGTGATGCAGACCATGCCCAGCTTCGTGTACCTGATTCCGGTTGTGATGCTGTTTGGCCTGGGCAAGATTCCCGCCATCATCGCCACCGTGATCTACGCCGTGCCGCCGCTGATCCGCCTGACCGACCTGGGTATCCGCCTGGTTGACCGCGAAGTGCTGGAAGCGTCGCGCGCCTTTGGCGCCAACCCGCGCCAGCAGCTCTTCGGCGTGCAGTTGCCGCTGGCGCTGCCCAACATCATGGCGGGCATCAACCAGACGACGATGATGGCGCTGTCCATGGTGGTGATCGCCTCGATGATCGGCGCGCGCGGCCTGGGCTATGAAGTGTTGCTGGGCATCAACCGCCTGGAAGTGGGGCGTGGCCTGTTGGCGGGCCTGGGTATCGTGGTGCTGGCCGTGCTGTTCGACCGGATCACGCAATCGTATGGAC
>RCUJ01000228.1_pt1 | contig 32385 bp, 34 predicted proteins | sample 2166321 | NCBI WGS metagenome assembly RCUJ01 (sample SAMN09932808, study PRJNA488358) | compost metagenome | feature: garden; material: soil; isolation source: compost soil in an enriched community after 118 h of incubation | place: Germany: Experimental Botanical Garden Goettingen | collected... | reverse complement strand
CCACTTGCAAGGTCAACCATATCTGATGTTCCTATTGGTGTAAATGATTCAAATTCAGGCTGGGATGGACCTCCTGTCAATGCATACATCTGCATAGGATGAAGTGTCTCCAAAAGAATCATCATAGCTAAATAAATAGCAACTATTTTTTTAATCTTACTTATTTTCATTTGTTGGATCATAATGCTACTGGGGTAAAAGGATCTTTGAATTTAAATTTTAATGTTCCCTTTTTAAAAAGATAATCGTTGTAAATCAACTGGATTTTATCATTAGGATCAATCCCAGAAAAAAACAGGAGTACCTTTTGAAAAGGGGCTATTTTATAATTGCGTTCATAATTTACACCTGAACACAATATTGTATCTTTCTTTGACGTTACTACATAGAAATCTTTATCAAGGCCAAACGACATGTATTTTACAGAGTTCGTATAATCAAGCCCTGTAAAGTCCTGGTTAAGAAGATCTTTCTCTTCATCCTGCTGAAAGATAAACTCAATAACGCGTTCTCGTTTATTCTGTTCATAAAGAGAATCGATATGAGCAAGGTTTTCAATTCCTTGAGATTTTAATAAAAAATATTGAATAGGAACTTCAATTGCCGTAAAACCAATATCATCAACAACTTGAGTATATGAACGGGATTTCCAGCCAATTTTTTCCAAATTAAAATAGCGATCTCTAATTTCAGAGTCATTATTTATATTTTCGCTTTTTTTGCAAGATGTGGCAATTAGAACAAAAAATATAAATAACGAGTACTTATATCCCTTCATACTTTTTGTTTAAATAAGTAAGGAGATCGTTTGTGACATCTATTTTTTCATCTGCAAACAAGACCATTTGTTTGTTATCAGAGCCAACAATAAGCTGGTAATTTTTATCTTTTGAAAATTCGGAAGTATAGCTTCGTATGCGTGACCAAATCTTTTGAGTTTGTTCTGAAGCGAATGTTTGATTGAATTGTTCCAGCTCTTCTTTTCCTTGAATGAATTGCTGCATTAATTCTTTTTTTTGTAAGACTGAAAGAGATGAACCTTGCAAAGAAGCATACAAATTATCTAACAGTATTTTTCTTTCATTAAATTCTTTCTCGCCTACTCTCTTCATCTCTTTTGTCATTTTAAAACCTTCAAAGAGTTTTACAGAGTCAACATAGACAATCGATCTTTGTTCGCTAAAAAGCGCAAAGAACAGCCAAGTAGTTAGTGCGCCTATTAACAGGGCTATAACTACAAGTTTTGGGGCGGATTTATGTTTAAGCATAAATAACTTGTTAATTTTTGGAAGGACAAATGTATATGTTTTTAAGAATTATCCAATAAAAAAAACATTTACGATATACGAAATGCGAATATTTTTAAAAAATTAACTAAATAACCAATTATAATTAAAAAACAAGGTGCCAAAAAAATAATATGTTAAAAATTTGCATATGTCAATTACGGTATTCCGTAAAAAACAGCAATCAAGCATTTTAAGAAAATTTTAACAAAATATTTTAACAAAAATAAACTTGTTATCAAAAATTAAAGGCAAAAAAAAATTTAACAATCTAAGAGTCAAGCACAAGAGATCGTAAAAATTTATTTAACACAGATTTTACAAAAAATTAGTACTATCAAACGGACAAAATATTTTTGTATTCCTACAAAAAAAAACTATATTGCCCCCGTTTAAAACTAAAAACGTCCCCTTGAAAACAATAACAATACCACCTTATCTATTAATTATTTTTGCTCTAACCTTAATCTCTTTTGGTGATCCTTATTTGATAAAAAGGATTTCTGATAAAGATTTTAGATACGAATTCTACACTACAGACAAAAAAATCACCCCAAAAACTTCTAAAACTTATTTTTGGTTTAAAGGCGGACTTATCCATGAAGCTCAAGGCGGAATTGCTGGTGAATTATTAAATGACAAGTTTACCAAAATGTATCATAGCAATCAGCTTGCTGAACAAGGTCAATTTAAAAATGGGCTTCGTGTTGGCGAATGGAAAACTTGGCATAAAAACGGAATTTTAGCTTCAATCCTTCATTATAGCAATGGTATGCGGTCGGGAAAGTTTTTTAGATATGACGAAATCGGGAATCTAGTCGAAAACGGAAAATACTCCTCAGGTCTAAAAACGGGAAAATGGACAAATGCAGAAACACAAGAAATCACTACTTATAAAAAAGGCGTAATTGTTAAGAAAAAAGAGGTACTTACCAAATCAGAAAAGTATAGACTTAAGCAAGAAAACATTAAAACAGAAAGTGCGAAAGAGTCTCAAAAAGATCAAGAAGAGACTTCAGATGCCTTAAAATTAAAGGCTTACAAAGCAAAAACCAAAGAAGAAAAAGCGCAAGCAAAAGAAAAAGATAAAAAAGACAGAGAAATTGCTGCTGCTGATAAAAAAGCAAAAAGAGAAGCTGATAAAGAAGCCAAAAAGGCCGCTAAAGAAAGAGCTAAAAATGAACCTAAAAAAGATTCAAAAATAGAAAGCTTCTTTAAAAACATTTTCAAAAAGAAAGATAAAGCACCAAAGTAATGGTTAAAGCTCATAGTTTGCTATATGCCATTTATATCTGCTTAATTGTTTCAATAATATGCGGAGCACTGTTGTACTTTTCAAATTTGTACAATCAGCTCAATCTATATTATAATGTGCAAGAAGAGCTATACATTCAGAATCAGTCTGTTTTAAATTTTGCATTAGGAAACAAAGCTCAACCAGCCGAAATAGATAAAGATGAAAAAACTGGTATAGAAGGAAGTTTCGAAACAAAACCATATGGTTTGCTTACCGTAATTTTAGCAAAATCTTATATCTCAAATGATACTGTTTCATCTGCACATTTTGTTGGGGCTAGAAATCTAGATAAAAATTCTATTTATTTAACTAATTTATCAAAACCATTACATTATTCAGGAAAAGTAAAACTCTTTGGAGACAACCAGCTACCAAGTACATTTATTGAAAGCTCGTACATTAATAATAGCCTTAATGAGCTTAAAGTTGAAGGAAAAAACAGCGTTTCGGAATCTGAGCTTCCAGAAGTAAATCCAGATTTTAAAAAAATCTTTTTGGGCATTAAATCTGAAAGAATAAGGCTTCTGGATCTTGAAAAAACCAAAGACTCTCTTTACTATAATTCATTTCTAAATATCACAAAAGAAATTACGATAAATCAGAATCTTAGCAATATTATATTCAAAGGCAATTTTATTCTGCGATCTGAAGATTCAATCAGAGTCAAAAAAAATACGGTTTTAGAAGACATTATTTTAATAGCTCCAAAAATCACTTTTGAAGAAGGTTTTAAAGGAACAGTTCAGGCTTTTGCAACTAAAGGAATTGAACTTGAAGAGAAAGTAACACTAAATTATCCATCGGTAATTTGTGTTTACAATGAAGGGACTGAAGAGTCGAAAATAAAAATAAAAAAAGAATGCACGATCGCGGGCGCTGTAGTTTTGTTTGGCAACAAAATAGATCTTATTGATAAACACAGCATAGAAATAGATGAAGAAGGACTTCTCTTTGGGGATTTATATTGTACAGGAAAATTAATGATTAAAAGTAATGTTTACGGGTCTGTTTATACCAATCGTTTTTTTCTAAAAACAGGTTCCACATCATACGACAATTTAATTAGCGATATTGAAATCAATACAACAAAACGACCAGATTATTTTATTTCAATTCCTCTATTCAACACAAAAACAACAAATTATGGAGTTATTAAAAAAGTGTTGTAAAGTAAGTGCTAATTCCTTGTTGGAATCGGTTATTGCATTAACCATTATTTCGGTCTGCCTCTATTTTGCTGTTATGATTTTTGCATCGGTTTACACGCCAAAAACATCGGCTAAATTTTACAGCACCCAAAATAAAGTAAACGAGCTTTTTTATTTATCACAGATAAAAAGTGACTCTATATCAAATGACGAAAACGAAAATTTATTAATTGAAGAAGAAGCTATTAACGAGAATCTGAAAAAAATTTCAGTGCAGTATAAAGACAGCACGCAATTTAAATTTGAAAAAAGCTTTTATGTCCAGAATCCATAATAAATATTATTCCGCACCTGCTTTTTCTATCATAGAAGCAATTGTCGGCATGGCCGTTACGGCTATTATTATGGGCATTCTGTTTGTTATTTTTTCTATTGTAAGCGGAAGAATGCTGGATTTTAAAAACCAGAATCAGCTGGTAAATGATCTAAACCGATTGACATACAGCTTGAACAAAGATATTTTTGAAAAAGAAAAAATGACGGCGTCAGAAAATGAAATTCATTTTAACGGTTATGCAGGCGAAAGAGTTTCATATCAGTTTTTTGATGATGTGATTTTAAGAAACAGCGAAACGTTTGTTGATACTTTTCAGATCAAATTAAAAACAATGATTTTGGATACGGTAAAAAGCAAATCGGAACAATTTGTTTTTCAAAAAATTAAACTAAATATAGAATCAAACGAAAAAGAGCTGGATTTACACTTTTATAAAAGAGTATATCCAAACGAACTAATGCAAAAGATTAAAAACCAATGAGTTTCGATTTATCTACATATAAAGCGCCTAAAGCCGAGAAAAAAGATTTCAGGATTGAAACTGGTTCTTTTCAGCTCTCAAAAAAACTTTCTGATAAGAAAAAAGAAATTTTCTACAGAGAACTTGGTATGCTTTTGAGATCTGGAGTTGATTTTAAAAAAGCGTTAGAAATTCTGAGTAATCAATCTGAAAATAAATTTGAAAAAGAGCTCATTATCGGAATTAAAGAAAAAGTAATTGAAGGAAAAAGCATTTATGAATCTATGCGTGAAACTGACCAGTTTTCTGCTTACGAATATTATAGCATTCAGATTGGAGAAGAAACGCGAAAACTGGAAGAAGTTTTAGGAGAACTGCAGAAGTATTTTAACCGAAAAATACAAATGAAAAGACAGATTGTTTCGGTTATGACTTACCCGACAATTGTAATGCTGGTTACTATTCTGGTGCTTTATTTTATGCTGAATAAAGTAGTTCCGATGTTTAGTTCTGTATTTAAGCAATTTGGAAGCGAGCTGCCAAAAAGCACTCAGATCATCCTGAAAATATCAAATCATTCGGGAACTATATTTTCATTTGTAATTGCTTTTATCGTCGGATTAATAATAGTTCACGCTTTATTAAAAAAGAACGATAGTTATAGAGCGTTTACGACCAAAATGCTTTTAAAGATCCCTTATTTCGGGAATTTAATCCGTAAAATATACATATCGCGTTTTTGCCAGGCAATGAATTTACTGATCACATCAAAGACCACTTTGATTAATTCTTTATCTCTTACTGGTAAAATGATCAGCTTCTACCCTATCGAAATTGCAATTCAGCAGATTAAGGAAGACATTACCCGAGGAGCTTCTTTAAACGAAAGTTTAAAAAAACACTCTGTCTTTGAAAACAAAATGGTTTCTATGGTCGAAGTTGCCGAACAAGTAAATCAGCTTGAAACTATGTTTGAACGGCTTACAGAACAGTACAATGAAGAAATAAGCCATCAGACCAAAATGATTGGTGTAATACTCGAACCTATGATCATTATAGTAATCGGTGCCATTGTAGGTGTCATTATGGTTTCGATGTATGCGCCAATGTTCGATTTAAGCAAAATTATAAACAAATAATCACTAAAAATTCAATCTAAATTTTAACCCTCCCAATAAATACAACTTAATAAAAACAAGATGTTACAACACATAAAAAAATACCACAAATCTTATCAAAAAATGTACGTTAAAGCTTATTCGTTAACGGAAATTTTAATTGTATTATGCATCATTGGCATATTATTATTAATGGTCTTGCCAAATCAGACTTCGGTAATCGGGCAAGCAAAAGCTATTGAAGCCCAAGCTATGCTAAATCAAGTCTATGGCTTAGAAAAAAGCTATTTCTACAGACATTCTAAATACTCTGGAAACCTAGAAGAAATCGGTTTTGAACAAGAAAAAACAGTAGACGAAGGCGGACAGGCCGTTTACAAAATTGAAATTATCGATGCAACAAACGATTCTTTCTTAGCAAGAGCAACCGCCACTTCAGACTTAGATGGCGATGGCAGCTTTAATACCTGGGAAATCGACAGCAAAAAAATACTAACCGAAGTAACCAAAGAATAAATTGAAACTAGCACCGATAATTCTGCTGCTTTGTTTGCTATTGGTTTTTATTCAGGATTGGAAATTTCGTAAAATACATGTCATTTTACCGCTTGCCATTTTCATTATTTCTTTCCTTTTAATTCCGATAAAAAAATACGAGCTAGCCGAAATAGTATTCTATAATACCCTGTTTTTCCTGATTACTCTGGGGTTTCTTACGCTATATATGAGTTTGAAATCTAATAAATTCCTGAACCCTTTCCTTCATTATTTTGGATTGGGGGATCTGCTGTTTTATATTGCAATCAGCCCATTGTTTTTGCTAAAAAACTTTATTCTGTTTTTTATCCTGTCGCTTGTTTTTGCAATCGCAATGCAATTTGGACTAAAAAGAATTATTAAGGAAAATACCGTTCCGCTGGCAGGATTTTCGGCTTTATTTTTATTCATTGTTTTAATGAAAGACTATTTTCTAACCTTTCAAAAACTAACCTTGTTCTAATGATACAAAATATCGAAATATTTCCAGAAATCCAGCATGTTGTATCTAATGATTTGGCTAATCAGTATCGCATTATTCCAAAGTCAGTTCACGAAAATACCATAGAAGTTTATGTTGATTATTCAAGCAATAAAGAAGATGCAAAAGAGGAACTAGAGCTGTTTTTAGGAAAAAACATTGTTTTTCATTCTGCAGAATCGTCTGAAATTGAAAAAGCATTATCTATTTATTATAGAAAAGAACGCGCTTTAGTTTCAAACAAATCGTTGAGTGTTGATAAAGGTGATTTTCTGGAAAATTTATTGGCTGAAGCCAAATCTTTAAAATGCAGTGATATTCATTTTGAAGTTTATGAAAACTCATCTCGAATTCGTTTCAGGATTGATGGCCAATTGATTGAGCGCTATAAAATTGAACAGGAAAATTATCTGGAATTGGTCAATAAGGTTAAGATTAAAGCCAAACTGAATATTACCGAAAAAAGGCTTCCTCAAGACGGGCGAATCACCAACGACTCTTTTGACATCAGGGTTTCTATTCTGCCTACATTATTTGGAGAAAAAATAGTAATGCGTCTTCTGGGCCAAGATGCTTCAAATATTGATTTGAGCACACTGGGCTTGCAGAAAGAAGAACTGGAGAAATATCTGGAAGCGGTTAAAAAACCAAACGGAATTATCCTGATCAGCGGTCCGACCGGCTCAGGAAAAACGACTACGCTTTATGCTACCCTAAGATTACTGAATGACAGCAGAAGAAATATTGTTACGGTAGAAGATCCTATCGAATATACGCTTAAAGGAATTAATCAGGTGCAGCTTAAAGAAGATATTGGCTTGACATTTGCCTCTGCCCTAAAATCATTTTTACGACAGGATCCTGATGTTATCATGCTGGGAGAGATTCGTGATTCTGAGACTGCTTTAATGGCAATCCGAGCTTCTTTAACAGGCCACTTAGTTCTATCAACTATTCATACCAATTCGGCCATTGGAACTATTTCAAGGCTAATCGATATGGGGGTTCCGTCTTATTTAATTGCAGAAACGCTAAACTTATCTGTTGCGCAAAGACTAGTTCGAAAACTTTGCGACAGCTGCAAAAAAGAAACCGTGAGCGATCCTAAAGATTTCCCGCTTAATTTCAAATTTCCTTACGAAATTAAGTCTTATTACAAACCTGTCGGCTGCAACAAATGCTTTCATACAGGATACAAAGGAAGAACGGCAATTTATGAAATCTTAAATATAGACCATACAATTGCTGAAGCGATTAAAAACAACACTATTACAAAACTTTACAGCAATGATAAAAATTATAAATCGTTACCTGAAAAAGCATTTGAAATCCTAGCCTCTGGAGAAACATCTCTAGAAGAAATTTATTCAATTTTAATAAACATATAAAAATGCTTAAACAGATAGTTTTCGCACTAGCTGCGTTATTTTTTTCAAACATAATTTTCGCTCAGCAGGATATTGTTGAGCTGGGCAGAAAATTTGATGAATTTTCAGTACAAAAAAAGGGATTAAATGAAACCATTAAAATTGATGTTTCAGGACTTACTCTTCATGATTTCATTGCTTCAATAGCAGAAGAACATCAGTTAAATGTCGATGTAGATACCGAGCTGAATCAGCCGGTTGCAAACAACTTTTTTGATGTCACCGTAAAAGATGTTTTCATTCATCTTGCCCAAAAATATGACATCGATGTTTCTTTTATGAGCAATATTATTGTTTTTAAGAAAAGAAAAATTGTTGCAGTCGTAGAGAAAAAACAGCCAAAAGTTATTGATGTGACTTATAATCCGCAGAATGATTTCCTGTCGGTTAAACTTGAAAATGATACTTTATCTGCCGTTGCAAAAGCAATAATCGATAAATCTGGAAAAAACCTCATCTTAGCACAAGATATTAAAAACATGAGAGTTTCTTCTTATGTCTTAAACCGTCCTTTTGATCAGGTTATTGAAATGATGGCAAAATCAAATGATTTAACTGCCACAAAAGATGATAATGGCATTTATTTTCTTCAAAAAGGCACAGCGCAAAATGCAACAGCTTTAACAGCTGGCCCGAAAGCAAAACAGTCAAAAGCAAGTCTGGGCGTGCCTGGATATTATGAAGTAAACATTAATAAAAATGGATTTCTGCAAGTTAGCGCCTACATCGCCGATGCTTCTGATTTATTGACTGAAGCTGCAGAAAAACTTCATATCAATTATTTCCTATACAATAAACCTGAGAACGAAAAAACAACGCTATCTGCTGATAATCTGAGTTTTGATGATTTATTGGCTCATATTTTCAAAGGAAAAAAATACACTTTCAAGAAACAAGGCGATATCTATCTTATTGGAGAAGAAGCTACTGAAGGTTTACGAATCACAGAAATGATTCAGTTAGAGAACAGATCAATTGAATCTGTACTTCCTACTCTTCCAAAGATTTTTTCAGAAAAACTGGAAATAAAAGAATTCATTGAATTGAACGGATTAATCGTTTCTGGTTCAAGATCTATACTTGAGGAATTAAAGGTTTACATAAAACAGATTGACAAAGTTGTTCCGATGGTTCAGATTGAGGTTATTATTGTTCAATACAACAAGGCTTATGATATTCAAACCGGAATGAAAGCAGGTCTTGACAAAATAAATAAAGTTTCGACTGGCGGGGTGCTTTTTCCAAATTCAGACGTCACATTAAACGGTTCATCTGTAAACAGTTTAATAGATGCTTTTAATGGTTTTGGACTTTTTAAATTAGGAAAAGTAACAGAGTCTTTTTATTTAAATTTAAAACTGCTTGAAAATAATTCTGCTCTAAAAATAGAGTCGACCCCTAAAATTGCAACCATCAGCGGGCACGAAGCAAAATTATCTATTGGGGAAACAAGCTATTATTTTGAACAGAATAACCGATTGATTAATAACAATATCGGAAACGATATTTTAAATTCTGGAACGTGGAAATCTACAGATGCAAATCTTAGCGTTTCTATAAAGCCATATGTTTCTACAGACGAAAATGTTACTTTGACAATTGCGGTAGAAAAAAGCTCATTCTTAGCCAGAGTCGGTGAAGATGCGCCTCCAGGAAAAGCAACGCAAAAATTTGAATCTCTAGTTAGAGTTAAAAACAGCGAAATGATTTTACTGGGAGGTCTTGACGAATTGAAAAAAGAAAATTCTGGAACGGGAACTCCTATAATTTCAAGAATTCCTATTATCAAATGGTTCTTCAGCAGCAGGAAAAAAGGAAAAAGTGATTCGAAACTTCACATTTTTATTAAACCAACAGTTATTTATTAAAAATGGTCGCCACTTTATCTAAATTCATAAAAATAAACGACTTGAATGTTGTTGGCGTAATCAAAAAGGAAGGTTACGAAATTTATAATCTGCTTACTGTAAAAAAGAAAGCAAATAAAATTTCTATTGTTTCAAAACAAACCTTTGATGCTTTTGATGCTTTAATAAAAACTGCAGATAAAAAACTGCCCATTCTACTTGTTATAGAAGGAAAAGGAGTTTTAAACAAAGAAATCAATTTTGACAATGAAGCCGATTTAAACTGGCAGAAGAACATTGATTTTAACACCATTTTTTACACCGATATAAAAGGAAAAAACTCAAATTTTATAAGCTTCTGCAGAAAAAATATTGTGGAAGAAAGCATTTCTCAATTTCAAAAAAGCGGCTTTCAGGTTATCGACATTTATATTGGTTCATTTCTTGGCGCACTGCTAAATAATGCTCTGAAAAGAGATGTTTTATATGCTGCCGATTTAAAGCTTGAGTTTGAAAATGAGATTATTTCCGGTTTTTCAAAACAGAATGAAACTGTAGCTGCCGTTAATTATCAGATTGGCGAAGAAACAATATCAAATGTTTTCCTGCCATTGTACGGTTCAGTCATTCATTTTTTCGTTAAGCCAAAAGAAGTTTCGAAAACAATAAATTCCAGTTTAAACAATGAAGAATTAATCTACAAGAAAGCCTTTAATTTTCTTGGCGTTGCAATGCTTGCAGGTTTTCTTTTGAGTTTAATGATCAGTTATTTCCTGATTCAGTATTATGGCACTAAAAATTCTGAACTCAATCTTCAGACTGTTTATTCTAATCAGTCTTACCAGTTGATATTGGATTTGGAAGCACAAAAAGAAAAAAAACTCAATCTCTTAAAAGAATCTGGGGTCTTGTCCTCTAAATTTTTCTCTTTTTACAGTTACGAGATTATGCGTACCATACCAAGTGCCATTTCATTGACAGAATTAAATATTGCTCCTTTAAAAGAAGAATACAAAGAGAATAAAAAAGTTTTGTTTGATAGCGGTACAATAATTCTAAAAGGCGAAACATTTCAGGAATCTTCCTTTAATTCTTGGCTTGAAAATTTAAAAAAAATGGAATGGCTGCAGCGTTTTGAAATTGTGAGCCTAAAAAAAGACAAAAAGAACAAATCAGTATTTGAAATAAAAATCATTCTTAAAAATGTTTGAAAACTATTCTTATAAGCAAAAATTTTATGCATTGATCATAGTCTTTTTTATGCTATCGATAACAGCATACAGACGATCCTTTCATACGTTGTTTGAGGTTGTTTCAGAATATCGCGTCCTTTCAAAAAAAGCGGATGACATCAATAAAAAAGCAAAAAGCAACGGAACGCTTAAAAATGACGTTGAGTATTTGAACAAAATAATTGGTAAAGAAGGCGTTACAAAAGAAATGGTCCAGCAGGGAATAATCGGTTTTGCATCAGCAGCACCGGGAGTTTCAATAAACGATTTAAAACCAATTCATGATTACCCAGAAACTGATTATCATATTATAACCAATCAATTGGATGTTACCGGAAATGCAAACCAATTGTTAGAGCTGGCTTATAATTTTGAAAAAAAGTTTGATTATTCAAGAATGGTCAGCCAGAACTTTTACACCACTAAAAAAAATAATAAATCTGAAGTTTTACATTTAAAAATGATTTTTCAAAACTATGAAAACACTAAATAAAATTATATTAATCAGTCTTTCTGTTTTTATGTTCTCATGCGAAGATATTCTGGAAGAAGACATTAGCAACGACATTGTACAAATTATTTCGCCAACAAAAGATGCTGTTGTTGAAAGTAATGTTGTTAACTTTAAGTGGAACAGTCTAAAGGGTGCCGACAAATATCGCATTCAAATATTTGAAGAAGATCAGGTTCTTATCTTAGACTCGCTTACTACAAAGACAAATTTAACTTTGCCTCTTGAAGCAGGAAGTTATATCTGGCGTGTAAGAGCTGAAAATTATGCTTATCAGTCTACTTATTCTTTTCCGTCAACTTTTGCAACAAATATTCCTGATGATCTAACAAATCAGCAGGTTATATTGTTAACTCCAGACAGTGACAAATATTTAAATTTTACCAATATCACTTTAAGCTGGCAGCAGCTTGATAAAGCCACTTCTTACAGTGTAAGAGTTGTAAATACAGTAACTGGCCAAGAAGTTTATCCTCTGACTGAGGTAACAGATACCTTTGTGACATTAGATCTTCCGGAGCTAGCTGACGGAAATTATGAATGGAGAGTAAAAGCTAAAAATGCCGAAAGCGAAACAAAGCAATATGGTGCAAAAAAATTCAATATTGATACTGCAGCTCCAAATCAGCCAACAAACACGCTTCCTGCCGACAACTCGACTCAAACAATTAATACAGCTGTAAACTTAACATGGTCAATTGCTGCAGATACTGGCACTATAAAATCTCCTATTTCTTATGTGATAGAAATTGCTAGCGATGCAGATTTTAATTCCATTATCCAACCTTTAAATAGCAATACAACATCGCTTCAATATACATTTGCCAATGCTGGAACATATTATTGGAGAGTTAGAGCAATTGATCTTGCCGGAAACATAGGCACCAACAGTACAGGATTTAAGGTTACAGTAAACTAATTATGGCCAAAAAGAAAATCAATATAATTCTAATTATCGTAGTTTTGGGCCTATGGGGAACCGTAGGCTTTAGAACTATTAACCGCTATTTTGGAAACGACGCTATCAATTTAAGTTCAGAAGTACAAAACCGTGAAATTTCTCTAAAGAAAATCAATAAAGATACTTTTGAATTAAAGAAAATTGGACGTGATCCTTTTTTAAATAAGCAGTTTATAGAAAAACCTGCATTTGTAGCTGCTGTCTCTTATCATGCTCCTATCAGAAAAGCGGTGAAACCATTGCCAACGGTTCCAAAACCAAAGTTTGACACTCCTTGGCCTCAATTACAATATTATGGATATATTAAATCAAATAACCTAGAATTAGTGCTTTTAAAAATAGATTCGAAACTGCATAAACTTAAATTGAATGATGAAGTAAATGGTTTGATAATAAAGAAAAAGTTTAAAGATTCGATAGAAGTTGTATTCAATTCCCAAAGCAAAATAATACGTTTAAAAAATACTAACTCATGAAAATAAAGGATTAGGAGGAATTGAAATTATAAATTGTCCCTAGTTTTTTTGAAATAGAATTCAACTAAAAAAACTGTAAATCTAAATGGCTTACAGTTTTTTGTTTTACAGAATTAATTATCGAAGTATAAACCCATTTTTCATAGGATCTTTTGGATCTATTAAAAATGTATTTAATCCTGTAACAAAAGCCGTTCCTTCAACTTGTGGAATTACAGCCTTAAAAGGTCCAAATTTCTCTTCCCTAACAAGAGATCCTTTAAAAGTACTTCCTGTTATACTTTCTATCGTAATAGGTTCATTTAGATTTATAGCATTTCTAGCTTTTTCTATTGCGATTCTTCCAGAAACACCAGAACCTGTTGGAGAACGATCGACTTCTCCATCGGCAAAAACACAAACATTTCGGCTATGATTAGAAATACTCATTGGTTCATCGATAAAAATGGTTCCGTATAAAAAACTCAAATCCTCCTCAAACGGATGCTGAATTTCTTTGTCCTCATTCATTACTGCATGTTTTATATCTATGCCGCTCTGAATAATGGCACGGTAATTTTCCTCTGTTAAACCAAAATTCAAATGTGTATTTTTTCTCAAATCAACATAAGCGTAAAAAGCGCCGCCATAAGCCAGATCATAAACCACCTCACCAATGCCATCAACATTTACAATACGATCTAAACCTACAGCAAAACTTGGCACACAATGAAATCTCACTCCCATTACTTCACCATTTAATACCGTAACAAACGAAAAAATTCGACCGCATGGAGCATCAATTTTCAATTCATTTTCACCTTCTTTTACCGTTATCCAATTCATTTTTGCTGCCAAAGTACTTATGGCAATAATGGCATGACCGCACATACTGCTATATCCTTCATTATGCATGAAAAGAATACCAAAATCTGCCTCTTCATCATTTGGCGGAAGTAATATACAGCCATACATATCAGCATGCCCACGAGGTTCAAACATCAACGCTGTTCTTAAATAATCGTAGTTTTCTTTTATATCTCGTCTGTATTCTAAAACTGTATTTCCTTTAAGTTTTGGAAAACCAGAAACAATTACACGCAAAGGCTCTCCTCCTGTATGCATATCAATTGTTTTTATCTGCATCACAGATTCGTCTGCTTTATAGTCAATATTATTACATATATTTTGGTACGTATTAGGCATTTTCTTGTGTTTTTAAATTATACTTTTCATAAAAATATCCGGCTGCAACAAGATCTTCCAAAGCATGTCCTACTGATTTAAAATAGGTAATTTCAGTATCAGATGTTCGTCCCAATTTTGCATTACTGCACAGTTCAAACAAATCTGCTTTAATTGTTTCTTTTGTGATAATTCCATTTGTAAGCGGAATCAGAATGTCGCCACTTTCTTTTAGTCCGCCTTGATAAGTATCAAGAAATAGACTAGACTTTAAAACTGCTTCGTCATCTGCCTCACGCATATCTTTTTTATACGCCCCAACAAGATCCAAATGCTGTCCAGCTTTCAACCATTTCCCAAAAACAAGCGGAACTGGTGATAAAGTCGCTGTTGAAATAATATCAACTTGAGAAATAACTTCTTCGATAGTTAAAACTGGCTTGCAGATAAGCGAAGAATTTTTGAAAGCATCGCAAACCAATTGCGCTTTTTCTATAGTTCTTCCCCAAACATAAACTTCTTTTATGGGTCTTACACTTGCATGGGCCTGAATCAAATTAATAGCCAAAGCTCCAGTACCTATCATTAGTATAGAGGAGGCATCTTTTCGTGAAAGATAGCTGCTGGCCAAAGCAGATGTTGCTGCAGTACGTTTACCTGTCAGTGATCTTGCATCTAGAATTGCCTTTATATTGCCTTTGTGCCCATCGAGATAAATATAAGTCCCTTGAATTGAAGGCAAATCATATTTACCATTATTAGGACTCACCGTAACTATTTTTACTCCTAAGTCTTTACCCGCTTGAAACGCCGGCATTAGCAGCAGCGTCGAATCTTTGTTTTCTTTTGGGTTAGGATAATCATGATGATGGCGCATAGGAACTTTAATAGCCGAAGTCGAAAATCCTGTTCGAAGTTTTTCTATGAGTTCTTTAAAATTGCATTTTTCTTCAATAAAATGATCTGAAATAAGTTGTATTGGTTCCATGTATTTGTTGAAATTTCATTAAAAATAGAAGATTATTCTATTGCAATACTATTTCACCTACAATCAGATAATATATACCAATTTAAGGCTAATATAGTACCAATTAATTACTCCTTCGATTCAAAAAAAATCTATTTCAAATTGCTTAAGTAAACGAAAAATATTTTAAGGCTCATTGAAAAATAAAAAAAAGGACAGCCTTATCGGCTGCCCCTACTTTATAAAATAATATAACAAAAAGATTGGCTACATCATTAATAGTATCGCGTTTTTATGATTTAATAATTTTTGCAATTTCTCTATATCCTGCCCTTTCGGCATGCTGCAAAGGCGTTACCCCATCGTGATCTGGAATATCCATTTTGGCGCCAGCATCTTTTAATATCTTGACAATTTCCTGATATTTTTTTGTACCATCTCCCAATACAATAGCTTCCATTAATCCTGTCCATCCTAAACGATTAACATGGTTTACTGGGAAACCTTTTGTATTTGCAAGCAGTCGTACTGTTTCTATGTGTCCTCGTTCACAAGCAGGAATTAAAGCAGAACCGTTATATCGATTAAAAATATCAAAACGTGCTCCGTTTGCTAAAAACAATTTTAATAATTCAGTCTGTCCGCTTGCTCCAGCATATAAAAACGGACTATCTAAATTATCGGCCTGCTGATTAACATCTGCTCCATATTTTACCAAAAGCGTGGCTATTCCAACATTTTTATTATTGGTGGCGATAAGCAATAAAGAGCGTTTATGACTGTCAGTTGCATTAACATTCTCACCATTTTTCAAAGCTTTTGTTACCGCATCAATATTATTTTCTTGAACGGCTTTTAAAATATCTCTTTCGTGAAGCCTGATAAGAGCTGAGCATCAATCCCAAGGCTAAAACAAGCAATTTCATTTTTTAAAATTTAAAATTAATAAACAATATTTCCTTTATAAATTAGAGATCTTACAGGCGAAATTCTTGAGACTGCTTCTGCCGAACAAGAAGCATCAATTAATACAATATTAGCATCATCACCTATTTTGGGCCATTGCTGCACGCCTTTGTCATCTAAAGGAATTGGACCAGCTGTCGCTAATTTTAACATTCGGGATAAACCAAATTCAGAACTTTGTCCATATAATTGTGCAGCTAAATTTGCCTTTTGCAAAACACTTCCCGTTCCAAATGTGTTCCAATAATCTACAATACTATCGTTACCTGTCATTACCGTTACGCCATGTTTCAAAAGAGTCGGAATTGGCATGATTAATCCTCCAAAAGGAATAGTTGAAACAATTCCCACTTGTGCTTCTGCTAATTTTTCTGCAATAGCTTCTTGGTTGGTTTTATCCAAAGCTCCTAAGGCAAAAGCATGACTTACAAAAGTTTTTCCTTTTAAAGCAGGATTTTCGTTTACTTTTTTAATTAAATACTCGATAGTATCTTGACCCGATTTTCCAGATTCGTGCAAATGAATATCAATCCCTTTTTGATTGTCTAATGCCAGCTGAACAGTTGTATCCATTGTTTTTTCAATTGCTCCGTCAACATTAGTAGGATCCAGACCACCAATAAAGTCGATATTCATTTTTGCAGCCTCTTTCATGTACGGCAATGAATCGGTGTAATATAAACCATGTTGCGGAAATGCAACCAATTCGGCTCCAAAACTATCTTTTTTGTTTGCCAAAGCGATTTCTAAATTTTTTAGAGATTGCAACTTAGAAGTAGGTTCAATATTTACATGGCTTCTTGCAAATGCAGATCCGTTGGACTGTAATAGTTCGATTAGTTTTTCAGCTTTGTAAGTTGAATTTTTAAGCAATTCAGGCATTATTTTCTGCTCCAACTCGATCATTCCTTTAATTCCGCCTGTACGACGTACTGCACGCCATTTTTCAGCATAAAGTGTTTTATCCAAATGAATGTGCATATCACGGAATGATGGCAACATCAATAAGCCTTTAGCATCTATTGCTTGAGATTGTGGCTGATTTGGTTTAATAGCTTTTATTTTTTCATTGGCAATTTCTACGGTAAAAAGTTCTGTTTTGGTATAGATTACATTTTCCCCTTCATATTCAAACCCTGTTTCTAAACGAACATTTTTTAAAGCATAGCTGGTCCCTTTTGCCAACTTACTTTGTTTATTAGTTTCATTATCAGCAGCGTGTAAAACTCCAGGTAAAAGAGACAGTCCCGCAAAGCTCCATGCAGAGTTTTTAAGGAAATCCTTGCGCGACATCTTATTCTTGTCCATAATTTTCTTGATTTAGTATAGCTTCAAAGTTAATAATATAAAATTTGCAGTATGAAACAAAAAAACAATGGTGCTTAAAGTAATTCATGCAAAATCTTTCTTCATTAGAAAGTGATGTAAACTATTTATTTGCTATTTTAGTTTTATCAATACCACTTCAAAAAAACTTTCAAAAATTATCTCAAAGAGAACCTAATGAATCTGGATTTTTATCAGCCGAAAAATGAAATTTTAAAAAAATACATTGAAGGATATTACTTTATTTCTAAAGATAAAAATTCAGGATCTATACAATATCTGACATTCCCAAATAATTTCTGTATCTTAACTACCAATGAAGATATAGATGTTGAAATACAAAATAACGAAGTCATTATACAGTCATCTCCAGCAAAAAATATAATGACGTGCGTAGTTTCGCGATATAAAAAACCGATTAAAATTCATTACAAAGAACTTATAAATGAAGTTACAATTTACTTTAAACCATTAGGAATAAGTCAGTTTTTATCAGATCCGAAAAGCATTTTTTCAGAAAGCACTCTTTTGGATTTTACTTTTATGCCTGACTTTAATGATAAAATGATTGAAATTTTCGGTTTCTCTAGAGACAGACAAATTCTGGAGCTTGAAGATTACCTGCTTTCCAAACTACAAGTCAAAGATTTTTCTTTAATTGAAAAAATACTTACTGCTATTGAAAATGATGAAAAGATTGAAGAAATTGCCTTTAAATATCAAATAAGCAGACAATACTTGAATAAAATATTTACAAAACACATAGGCAAATCGCCTTCAGAGTATCGAAAAATACACCGCTTTAGAAACTCAATTCTCAAACAAAAAGAAAGCAAGAATTTTTCTGAATTGTCTCAGTATGATTTTTACGATCAATCCCATTTTATTCGAAACTTTAAAGAGCTTACAAACAGGAATCCACAAATATTTTTTAAACATATAAATACAAAAAAAGAAAATATTTGGCTGTTTATATAAATAGTTTCCATTTGTACAATTCTACTATTTTGGGTTAATCTACTTTTACTAAGTTCGAAATTATGTAAAACTAAAAAATCCCAAAAAATGAACTGGCAAAAAATCCATCTTTACTTACACACCTTTTGCAGATACTTCCTAGCTACAATCATAATCTTATATGCTTACGGTAAAATATTAAAAACCCAGTTTGTATCTCAACCAAGTGTTTACGATATGCCCATTGGCTCTCTAGATGGTTTTCGTCTTACTTGGTATTATTATGGTTACTGCTATTGGTACCCAATTGTTATTGCCGTTACACAGATAATAAGCTCACTCCTGCTCTTTTTTAGAAAAACAACAAGAATAGGGATTATTCTTTTCTTAACTTTTATGGTCAATATTCTTCTAACAGATTTTGCTTATGATATTAATGCAAAAGAAATTGCGATAACATTAACCCTAATGGCATTGTTTGTACTATTTTCTGATTATAAAGTTTTTCTAAAATACTTTTTAGAAGAACCTCCATTGTTTCAAAACAGTGACAGACCCAAATGGTTGAATAAGATTAGTGCAATAAAATTCGTTTATATTCCTGCTGTATTTATTGGTTTCTTTATCATGTTTAGTATTATGAAAACCAAATACATGTCACAAGACGATTTTTACGGAACTTGGGAAAATCTTCAAACTAAAGAAAGGTTACATTTTGAAATCATGAATAATTTTCAAATTAACAAAACCGACCGATTAAAAAGCAATATAAATGGAGAATATTCCTTTACAAAAGATTCTTTAACTTTAAAATCAAACGATAAACAGAATAAAACAAAAGACTATCTAAAAGGAAAATACACCTTGAATAATGCCAATTTAATTATTACAACCAAAACCGATAATCTGAAATTTGTAAGGATTAGATAAAAAACAAGTCCCAGCAAATTTAAAAAGCCAGAACTTATTGAACATGCCCCAAATAGTGTCTAACTTTTTGGTGGCAGTTCACTCTTCTGGAGCTTTTTTTATTTGCCTTATCGTAATTCTATAAATATTTCAGCCCGCTGGGGTTTATACTTATAAAATAATTTTAGAAGTATTCTATTAACTTGTTTTTCTATAGTTATAAATCGCCAATGAATTCAAGACAATAGCAAAAATAAACAAGTATAAAAGCTCTGTTCCCAGTTCTTTTAAACCGCTTCCTTTTAAAACAATAAGCCGAACCACTTTGATGAAATGTGTTACAGGTGTAAACTCCGAAAAAGTTCTTGCCCAACTCGGCATGCTGTCTGTACTGGTAAAAAAACCGCTCATGAGCATAAAAATCATCATAAAGAAATAAGCAATAAACATGGCTTGCAGTTGCGTATCGGCAAATGTTGAAATCAAAAGTCCTAATCCTAATAAGGCGGTTAAATAAACTCCTGCAAAAAGATATAACACTAAGAAACTTCCTTGCGGAAAAATTCCGTAAATCAAATACATAACCGTTAGGCCAACTGTAAATACAATCATTCCAACAATCCAAAAAGGAATAAGTTTGCCTAGAATAAATTGCCATTTCTGAATTGGCGTTACATTAATCTGTTCAATTGTGCCTATTTCTTTTTCCTTTACAATATTTAATGCTGTAATAAATCCTCCAATCAATGTGAGTAATAAAACCAGAATTCCTGGAACCATATAATATTTGTATTCTGCTCTCGGATTGTACCAATTTGTGCTATTTAAAGTAATTAATGAAGGTGAAACAGAAGCGGATTGTGGCGGCAGTTTAAACCGTATATCTAAATTTTGGTTAAAATCTGCCAGCACAACATTTAAATAAGCATTTCCGATGTTTGATTTCGTTCCGTTAATGGCATCTGCAGCGATATTTACTTTCTGACTACCTTCTCTTACTAAGTTTCGTTCAAATCCAGAAGGGATTTCTAGAATTAAATCGGCATCACCAGTTTCAATCAATTTCAGTCCTTCTAAATAAGAGGGTGGAGTTCCCACAATTCGAAAATATCCCGAAGAACCGATTTTATTAATTAATTTTTGAGAATATGAACTGTGATCGTGATCTACATAAACGATATTTACATTTTTTACTTCAAAATTAGCTGCCAAAGGCAAAATAATTAGCTGAAAAATTGGAACAAAAAACATCATTGCCAATATCGTTTTATCTCGAAATATCTGGCGAAATTCTTTCTGTAATATAAAACGGAGTACTTTCATGACAATCTAATTTTAAATTTTTTCAAAGAGACTGTTAGCAACAAAACTGTCATTCCGGCCAATATTAGAGTCTCTTTCCAGATATATGAAAAACCCAAACCTTTGAGCATTACCGCTTTTACAATGATATAATAATAGTGCGACGGAATTAAATGTGAAATAGCTTGAAATATCCAAGGCATATTTTCTAACGGAAACATAAATCCTGTAAGCAGTAAAGTTGGCAGCATCATTCCCATCATGGATATAAGCATTGCCGTCTGTTGCGAATCGGTTACATTTGAAATGAGCAAACCAAGAGAAAGACAGGTAATGATAAACAAAATGCTTTCGAGAAAAAGAAGCAGAAAACTTCCTTTAATTGCAACATCAAGCAAATAAACGGAAAGAAATATTATCAGTATAAAATTGATTATAGAAAGCACTAAATACGGAATTGCTTTTGCAATTAACACCATTATGGGTTTGAAAGGCGACACCAGCAGAATTTCCATAGTTCCGAGCTCTTTTTCGCGCACAACAGAAACAGAAGTTAAGGCTGTGCTGACAATCATAAAAATCAAGGCTATCACACCTGGAATAAAATTAAGCGAACCATTCTGCTCTTCGTTATACAGCTGTCTTAACTCTGGGATTATTTGATAATTTAATTTCGCAGTCGGATTTAATTCTTGCTGATAGTCTCTAATAATAGCATTTAAATAATTGGTTACTATTGTTGCAGTATTAGGATCTGATGCATCTGCAATTACCTGAATTTTTGCTCCTCCGAGACGTTGCACATCAGAACCAAAATTGGACGGAAAAATGACTGCACATTTTATGCTTCCATTTTTAAATCTGTTTTCAATATCAGTGTAATTCAAAATCGGATTTTCGACATGAAAATAAGAACTGGATTCTATCTTTCGAATCATTTTTTCGGTATGAAGATCATGTGAATTATCCTGAATGGCGATTCCAATATTTTTGACCTCACTGCTCAAAGCAAAACCAAAAAGAATAATCTGTACAACAGGAAGTCCAAAGAGAATCAAAAGCGTTCTTTGGTCTCTAAAAACATGATAAAATTCTTTTCGGATAAAAGCCAATAATCTCTTCATACTAATCTGATGTTCTTTGGGCATTTCGCGCCAATTCATAAAAAACCTCATCGATAGAAACGGCATCGAAGCGTTTTTTTAATGCCGAAGGAGAATCCATTGCTGCTACACGCCCGTCAACCATAATACTGATTCGGTCACAATATTCGGCTTCATCCATATAATGCGTGGTAACAAAAACCGTAATTCCATTGGCAGATGCCTGATAAATCATTTCCCAAAACTGGCGTCTGGTTATAGGGTCAACACCGCCTGTAGGTTCGTCTAGAAAAACAATTTTAGGACGATGAAAAACTGCAACAGAAAAAGCCAGTTTTTGTTTCCATCCTAACGGCAATCCTCCAACTAGTTTTTTAGCTTCATTTTCTAAACCTAAAGTCAAAATCAGATCTTTGCTTCTTTCTTTTATTTCAGGTCTTGAGACTCCATAAACGCCAGCAAAAAATTCAATATTTTCCAAAATAGTCAGATTATCATACAGTGAAAACTTCTGACTCATGTAACCTATATTCTTCTTGATTTTTTCCTGTTGTTTGTAAACATCAAATCCAGCTACATAAGCTTCTCCCGAAGTCGGAAAAGAAAGTCCGCAGAGAATTCGCATCGCTGTCGTTTTTCCAGCCCCATTGGCTCCTAAAAAGCCAAATATCTCACCTTCGTTCACTTCAAAGCTAATTTTATCAACTGCTTTAAAATCGCCAAATTGCTTGGTCAAATCTTTACAAATTATAGCTTTATTTTCCATCCAGCATTTCTTTTGGTTCTCTAGGGTTGTCTTGTTCCCGCATTAGACGAATAAAACTGTCCTCAATTGTAGGTTCTGTTTTTTTTACTTCCAAATCTTCAGGATTGTATTTTTGAGCGATAGCTTTAACTTTCTCTTCATCTGCTTGTTCTGAAACTAAAGTAAGGTGAAGAAATTCTCCAAAAGCATCGCAATTCTCAATTTCTTTTTCGGTTCTAAGATTTTGCAAAAGCTTATAAATATTCTTTGCTTTTACAGCAAAAAGCGGTTTAGGAAAACTATTTATAATTTGCTGTGGCTCATCGACCGTCATTATTTTCCCGTTTTGAATAAGTGCAATGCGGTCGCATAATTTTGCTTCATCCATGTAAGGAGTCGAAACTACGATTGTGATATTTTGTTTTTTAAGTTTTGCCAGCATATCCCAAAATTCACTTCTTGAAACTACATCTACACCTGTTGTGGGTTCATCTAAAAATAGTACTTCAGGCTTATGAATTAGCGCACAGCACAAAGCCAGTTTTTGTTTCATTCCTCCAGAAAGTTTTCCCGCTCGTCTGTCGCTAAAAGGCTTTATCTGATCGTAAATGTCTTTAATCAGTTCATAGTTTTCCTCTATTGTAGTACCGAAAATAGTGGCAAAAAATTGCAGATTTTCTTCTACCGTTAAGTCTTGGTATAAAGAGAATTTCCCAGGCATATAGCCTACTTTGTTTCTAATTTCTTGAAACTCTTTTACGACATCATGTCCTTCAACAGTTGCTGTGCCTCCTTCTGCCAAAAGTAACGTGGTCAATATTCGAAAGATTGAAGTTTTTCCAGCGCCATCTGGGCCAATTAATCCAAAAAGTTCTCCTTTCTTAACTTCAAAAGACACCTCATCTACAGCGACAAAATCACCATATTTTTTAGTAATATTTTTTAATGTAACTGCAGGCATAAATTATTGTTTTATTTAGACCAAAGCACTTCTCCGTACATGCCAATTTTCAAATATCCATCATTTTTAACTCGCACTTTTATAGCATAAACTAAGTTGGCGCGTTCATCTTTGGTTGGAATTGTTTTTGGCGAAAACTCAGACTTATCCGAGATCCAGCCAATTGTTCCCTGATATTCTTTGTATTTTTTTTCTCCTTGATCAATTCGCACTTTAACCTGCTGTCCCATTTTAATTTGAGGCAACTGCGTTCCTGTTATGTAAGCTCTTAAATCAAGTGTTTCCAGATTGGCAATTTTATAAAGAGGTTTTCCAATTACAGCCATTTCATACTGTTCTGCATATTTTGCCAAAACGGTTCCTTTTATTGGATTTACAATTTGACTTTTACTTAATTGATCTTCAATTCCTTTTAACTGAACTCCAACTGTATTTCCTTGCTGGGTCAAATTTTCATTTGTAGTTTCCAGCGAACTTTCCTGAGCCTTTATTTGAGCTTGCAGAGCGGATACTTTAGAGTTTATGTCATCCAATTGCTTTTGAGAAGCTACTCCGCCTTTTACTAATTTTTCAGTTCTATTACGGTCTAAAATGGCATTATCCAACTGTCGTTTTAAACTTTCGGTCTGAATTTGTATTTGAGGTCTGCCGCTCAGAATTGCTTTTTCATTCTGACGCAATTGCATTTTATTAATAGCAAGCTGTGTACTGTCTATAAAACCTACTTTTTGTCCCGCTTCTAATTGCTGCCCTTCTTCTACATTCAGTTGTAAAATCTGACCGTTTACTTCTGCTGACAGAATGGTTTCAACAGCTTCAAAAGATCCCGAAGCATCAAAATCATTTTCTTTATCGTTGCAGGAAAACATAAAAATTAAGGAGGTAAGAAAACATAAAAGCTTTATCTTTTTCATAATATATCGTATTAATTTCCTTTGATTGTTTGATACTCGTATTCTGCCATAAGCAACTGAATTTCATGCAAGGCTTTTTCTGCACGTGCATTTCCTTCTTTTTCGGTTGCATTTAGTAAATCGATTAGCGGACCAGCGCCGGTGTCGTATTTCAGCTGGTATCCTTCGCGAATAGTCTGACGAAGCTTTACAATTTCATCATCGTCCTTCAAAATGGCTCTCTGTCGTTCAATATCAGCCGTTTTTTGATTCATTTGAAATCTGGTATTAAATAAAAATGTCTCTTCCTGAACTTCTATTTTTTTCAAATTCTGCTGTGTCAGCTGTTTTTCATTTGAATTTTTATACAATCCCTTTATATCCCATCCAACACTTACTCCAGCAACTCCAACGGTAGAAATTTTATTGGTTCCTAAATTAATTCCAGGTGCCAAAACTACACCTGCGCCAAGTAAGCCAACTTTAGGCATAAGGCTGACTTTCTGCATTTCGGATTGTGCATTTACCAGATTCCGTTGATTAGCAAAAAGCAATTGTTCAGGACGTTTGATTATGGTATCAATACCGAAAGATTTTAAAGGTTTTTCCAATTTTTCCTGATTGATATTTTTCCCAATCAAATAAGAAAGCATCGTTTGATAACCGGCTTTAGTATATTCAAAGTCTTTTCTCTGTCTGCTAAGATTGAGCTGTTCGGCTTTCATTTCATCAACATCTGTTTTATATGCTAAACCATTTTCATGAAGTTTTTTAACCTTATCAATATTATTGGCTATAATGGCATTTTGAATTTGAAGCTGTTTCAATTGCTCGTCAATAAGCAATACGCCAAAATAAAGTTGATTTACTCGAGAACGCAAATCGTAAAGCGAGACTTCTACAGAAGCCTTATCAGCATTTGAAGATGCCTCTATAATCTTTTTCTGTGTTTTGGTAGCCCCTCCATCCCAAATAGTCTGATTGACTTGTCCGAGACCAATAAACTTAAATTTGCTGTCGCTTCCTGAACTGCCCATAGTGGGAAAATCTCCAAAAACGTATCCTTCAATTGCGGTTAAGCTTATTTGAGGCAGATACCCTTTATTAGCATTACTCAAAGTATATTCTTTACTTTTTTCAATAAGTTCATATTGTTTTATTAAAGGATAATTTTCAACGGCCAACTGATAACTTTGATCAATCGTCAAGGTCTGCGCTTGAGCCGTTATAAAGGACAAGATTCCAATGTATTTAAAGTATAATTTCCCTCTCATTACAGTATAAATTATCTTCAGGTTAGTACTAGGCTTTAAACATCATATTAATCCATATCGGAATTTTTTTCTTGCGCTCTTGCATTAGCGCATGAAACTGTTCTGTTTCCAGATTTCTACTTCCCATAATAATGGGTTTGGCTATAAATGGAAAAACGACCAATCCCAACAGATTCATCAAAAAATGCAACGGATTGGGTTCTATTATTTCTTTATTTTGAACTGCTTCTTGAAATTGCTTAATAAAAGCAGATTCATTTACGATTTCTTTAATGGGCAATCTTTTTAAAAGTCCGTCTGGATTGTTTCTAATTTCGGTAAGTATGAAAGTCGGAATTTCTGGTTCAGCAAGAATAAAATCTATATATCGCTCTGCAATAGTTATTACTTTCTGTTCCAGAGAAGTCTTTTCATCATTCAATATCACTTTCATACTGCTTATAAAACCAACAAAAGTTTCTGCCATTATAATTTCAAAAAGTTTAGCCTTGCTTCTAAAATAATAATTAAGCAAAGCAAGATTCAAACCCGCCTCTTCGGCAATATCTCTAGTTCGAGTTGCTGAAAAGCCTTTTTTATAGAAAACAGTTTTGGCAGCTATTTTTATCTTTTCTTCTGTAGTAGAATCCTTTTTCTCAGATGCTGAAGCACTCATATTTAATATTTTACAGGCAAATTTAAGTTTTTTATAAATATATTAAACATTTTTTTTAATCAAATGATTAAAAAAATTGTTTAATTATTTCAATACTTCCTTTTAAAACACTTAAACAATTGATATAAAACAAATTAAAACTTAAATATACGATATAAATTCTCACTAAAAAAGAATATCTTTACTCAAACAATTGATTGCCTGTAACCGATTCTAAGGAGATTTACTTTTTATTAATTTCTATCGTGCTTTTTATGAAGACCTATTTTATCGGAATCCTGATTTTCTTGCTATCTTCAAATGCATTGGCGCAAGGACAGGAAAAAGAAATTAACCAGCAGCTTCAGACTTGGGTCTCTATAAACACTGTTACCAAATTTGCAGATCATTGGGGCGTCATTGGTGACTTTCATATTAGAAGAAATGATTTTGTTTCCGACCCGAGTTTTTATTTTATAAGAGGAGGCATCAGCTATATTCCAAATTCAAATATTTCCTTAAATCTAGGATATGCACATATGTGGCTTGCACCTTCCAATCCCGACTGGAGTACTTTTGCAGATGAAAACAGGATTTATCAGCAGGCGCAGTTAAATACAAAATTTGGAAATGTTAGCATTTTGCAACGCTTACGAAATGAACAGCGCTGGCAGGAAAAAATGGTAAATGATAAATCCAGTGGTGATTGGCGTTTTACCAATAGAATTCGTTATCTGATGAGTTTTACTTTTCGAATTTCTGATAAAAAATCATGGCCTCAAATGGTTCTTTCAGATGAGATTCTGCTACATTTTGGAGAAGAAGTTGTTTACAATACTTTTGATCAAAATCGCTTTTTTATCGGAATCAAAAAAAATATAAATCCAAAATGGAGTTATGATTTTGGATATATGAATGTCTATCAGCAAAAATATTCTGGATATCAATATGATATGAATCACACGATACGATTGTTTTTTTACCTGAGTACCAGCATTAGAAAAAAAGCGCCTTCTGAGATTGAGAATTCTGGCGATGAATAAATTTATCTCCTAAAAGAAAGTATTGTTGGATCTGAAAGACTCAAAAAACTTAAAAGCTCTTTTCTCTGCATAAGAATATTCAGAATCACGAAGCGGAAAAGCACAATGCCCACCATATTTAGGCGTTTCCAGATAAACATATGCACTGTCTTTGGCAATCGTTCTCGGGTAGCATCTTTCGCCCAGAAATGGATCGTCTAGCGAATTAATTATTAAAACTGGAGTGGTAATATTTTTAAGTGAAAACTCTGGAGAAACACGTTCGTAATAATCGTCACGGCTGGCAAAACCATGAAGCGGAGCCGTAAAATATTGATCGACTTCATCAAAAGTAGAAATATTATCAATTTGATCACTATTGATAAAATCGGGAAATTGCGCTGCTTTGTATTTCAGTTTCTTTTTAATATCAATAGTAAAATTCTTTAGATACACTCTATTAAAACCTTGTTTAAGCACTTCTGCACTTGTAGCAATATGCGTTGGCACCGAAACAGAAACCGCTGCTTTTATACGCTGATCAATTTTTGTCCAACCCAAATAATTAAGAAGCTGAACCCCTCCCATTGAATATCCTATCAAATAAACATCTTCAATTCCTTTTTGTAAAGCAAACCGAACCACTTCATCAAGATCGTCAACTGCACCGTGATGATACAATCTCGGAAGTCGATTCATTTCTCCTCCGCAGGTACGATTATTCCAAGCAAAAACCGAAAAACCATTCTGCAGAAAATAGGCCGCACAACTATTATTATACGTCCTGCGAGAATCGCCTTCTAAGCCGTGACATAGAATAACCGCTTTTTTGGGGTCATTTAAAACATAATCGATGTTGATAAAATCTCCGTCATTCAATTCATGCTTTTCTCTTGTGTATTCAGGCACTTCAAATTTTTTAATCAAGGCAGCATAAATGGTAGAAATATGCCTGTTGCGATGAATAATAGAAGGAGAATCATATTCTGATTGTTCAATTAGTGGCATAACAAAGAGTTTTGTGGTACTTTTTACAAAGCTAAGAAATCAATTAACATGTAATTTAATTCTTTCTTTTAATTATTGGCTTTTTTGAATAATTTAACTTTATGTAAATTTAAAAAAAACACCAACAATTCTAAAGAAAACTAATTGTTAAATATCCAGAAACAGAGCGTTCATAAAGCATTCTAGGGACCAAATGCTTACTTTATTTGTATATTTGCAAAATCGATTTTCAAAAATCAAAATCCTTTTAATGTTTGAACTTTTACCAGTAGATCCAAAAACCATTTTTCTGCTTTATTTCTGGGGTAATTTTTTTACCTGCATCCTCATTTTTAGTTTTTCTTTTTCTTATGCCAATAGTGATAACAAAAAAATATTAAAATGGTTTGGATTAGGTAAATTAATACTAACTCTTGCTTGGATATTGGCTCTTTCACGAAATATTATTCCGGACTTTGCTTCTATTAATATTGCCAATTCGATGATTTTTGGCGCCTGCTGTTTCGAAACACTTGCAATGCTGTCACTCATTAAAGCGCATGCAAAAAGACAGTTTCAAATTCAGATAGCGATTACAGCAATAGCGATATTGCTTTTTAATATTTCAACACTTTTTTACGCTTCAATGAATACTCGAGTTATCATTGGCGGTATTGGTGTTTTTGCCATCTACTTATTGCCTACAATTATTTATTTTATAGAAAAAGAAAAAAGCTTTTTCAAAACTTTCTATGTTTTGTGCTACACAGGATTTGAAATTCTAATTGTAATACGAATAATCCACAGATACTTGCATCCTCAAGATCTTATCATTTCCAATGATACTTTCGATAGCTTTTACAGCATCTGTTTGTTTCTTCTAACTTTAATCGGAATTGTTGGCTTTTTGCTTTTGGTAAAAGAAAGACAAGATCACAAAATCAAAAAGCTTTTGAATGACAAAAACCAGTTTTTCTCTATTATCTCCCATGATTTAAGAGGACCATTAGGATCATCTGTTTCTCTTTCTGAAATTTTGCTTGAAAACATTGACCAATACAGCCGTGAAGAAATTAAAGAAATATCAGAACTGTTGCATGATTCGAACAAAAACATTTATAAGCTACTTGAAAATCTTTTAGAATGGTCTAGAGTGCAAACTGGAATGATTACTTTTCATCCTAAAAAAATATTGCTAAACGCTTTAATTGAGGAGAATATCGAACTAAGCAGAAATGTAGCATTAAATAAAAATATATCTATCCTATTTGAATCGGATGAGCTTGTAGAAACTGCAGCTGATCAAAATATGATCAGTACAATTCTACGTAATCTACTGAGCAATGCCATTAAATTTACAGACAAAAACGGCGAAGTTAAAGTCAAACTAATCAAAACAAATCAAGAAGTAGAAATTTCTATTACAGACAACGGAATCGGAGTTCCAGACGCGATAAAAGAAAAGTTATTTAAAATTAACGGAAAAGTCTCGCAGAAAGGAACAGAAAACGAACTCGGAAGCGGACTTGGATTGCTGCTTTGCAAAGAATTTGTAAATATTCATGAAGGTGAAATTTGGGTAGAAAGCCAACCAGGAAAAGGAAGTACATTTACGTTTACGCTTCCGCTAAAGATTGTTTAAATACCAATACTGAAATTCCAAATTCCAAGCTCAATAACAAATAAAAAAATCCAAATCCCAATTATAAATTGGAATTTGGATTTTAAATATTAGAATTTTAGAAACGTTTAGTCTAATACAAAACTTACACTAACATTTGCTGTAATCTCGATTTCGCCAATTGCTAAAGTTTCGTTTGAAGCTCCTCCCATTGAGTCTGCCTCTTTCATTCTCATAGCGGCATACATTGGCTGTGGGTGATAAACTTGAGAATTGTCAGAGATTGTAAAAGCTTTACCAACTTTTTGTCCTAAAACAGATACATATTCTTCAGCTTTTACTTTAGCATCTTTCATCGCTAATTTTCTAGCTTCAGATTGGTATTGTGCTAATTTAGATGATTCGAAAGAAACTCTGTCAATTCGGTTAATTCCTTGCTGAACCAAACCTTCCATTAATTCATCATACTTAGCCAAATCTTTTACTACGATTTCTACAGTTTGCGTAGCGTTGTAAGAAGTTTTCTTTTTCTCATAATCGTATTGCGGATTAAGAGCGACTTGTTTTGTTTTGAAATCTGCTGTAGGGATATTCATTTTTTTGATGAATTTTAAAACAGCATCCATCTTTTCGTCATTTTGCTTTTTAACGTCCTTAGCATTATTCCCTTTTGTTTCAACTGAAGCTGAAATACAAACCTGATCAGGCGCTACTTTTACTTTTCCTTCTCCATTAACATTAATTAAAGGAACTTGTTTGATTTCTTGGCCGTAAGACATAGTCATAAACATGATTGTTAAAAATAATACTAGTTTTTTCATTTTTGTTAAATTTTAATGTTTGACAAGAGCATTCCAAAAGTTGTGCCACGCTTACAATTTACCCAATTTTGCCATTAAAAAAAGGATCAAAATCGGAATCGCAAGAAGGATTACCATCATTGTATGGTCTGTAAATAATGATGGCATTTTGATTAAAGTAATCAAATACCCGCCTATAGCACCTCCAAAGTGTGCTGTGTGCCCAATATTATCATTTTTGGCTTTCATTCCATAAATTGAATATAATAAATACAAAATTCCGAAAATATAAGCCGGCATCGGAATGATAAAAAATATCCCGAGCATCATGTCAGGCTGCAATAATATTGCCGAATACAAAACTCCGGTTACAGCACCAGACGCTCCAACGGCTCTATAACTATAATCGTTTTTGTGAAACAGCATGGTAAGAAGGCTTCCGAAATTCCTAAATACACCAGAAGAAAAGAAAAATTACCCAGCTAATTTAAAACTACAGGAGCAAAAAAATACAAAGTCAGCATATTAAAAATTAAATGCATCATGTCTACATGCAGAAAGCCAGAAGATAACATTCTAATTTGTTCTCCAGAACGAATACTTCCTACGTGAAATTCGTATTTTCTAAAAAAATAAAGATCATTAAAACCTTTGTAACTAATAACAACGTTCGCAACGATAATCGCTATTAAAATAATATTCATACTTGTAATTATTGTAAATTATGATTTGTAAATATAATCATTCTTAAAGATAAGTTAGCAAGAAAGCAAAATAGCAGTCGTTAATCATTTTTAATTTATCTTTGCAAAAAAAATTACATGCAGTTTCTTGTTTATATTTTAGCCTATCCTCTACTTTGGCTTATCTCTATATTACCATTTCCTATATTCTACTTGTTCTCAGATTTTGTATATTTTCTGGTTTATAAAGTTATTGGATACCGTAAAAAAGTAGTTCGAGAAAATCTGGCACTAACCTTACCACATTTAAGCGATGCTGAAAGGAAAGATATAGAAAAGAAATTCTACAAGCATATGTGTGATATGTTTTTAGAAATGATTAAAACCATGAGTTTGTCTCCTAAAGAAATGGAAAGGAGATTTCAGGTAACCAATATTGATCTTGTTCAGGATTATGCTAAGAAAGGTAAAAGTGTTATTCTGGTAGCTTCTCATTATGCAAGTTACGAATGGCTTTTGACTATAAACCCAAAATTAGGATTTCAAGGAGTTGCTGTTTACAAAAGACTAGCCAACCCTTATTTTGATAAATTGGTTCGAAAAATCCGTTCGAAATACAATACAGAGATGATCGAAACTAGGAAAGCAATTCCAACAATGGCACAGCACCAACGCGATGGAGTTTTAAGTCTTTACGGTTTAGCTAGTGATCAATCTCCTAAACTGGATCGTATTTTCCACTCAATGAAATTCATGGGAATTGAAGTTCCTGTGCATACGGGAGCAGAAATGTTGGCCAAAAAATACAATTTGGCTGTTATAATGGTAAAAGTAGAAAAAGTAAAAAGAGGTTTTTATGAAGCAACATTCGTTTCTCTTGCCGATAATCCGAAAGATTTTGAAGATTTCCAGATTACAGAAATGTATTTAAAAGAAGTCGAAAAACAAATTCT
>RCUJ01000227.1_pt1 | contig 32396 bp, 16 predicted proteins | sample 2166321 | NCBI WGS metagenome assembly RCUJ01 (sample SAMN09932808, study PRJNA488358) | compost metagenome | feature: garden; material: soil; isolation source: compost soil in an enriched community after 118 h of incubation | place: Germany: Experimental Botanical Garden Goettingen | collected... | reverse complement strand
CGTGGCCGTCCGGGTGGCGCTGCTGGTGTCGAAGAACGCCACGTGGCCGGAGAAATCGGCGTTGAAGCTGTTGCGGGCGAATACCGCCCCGGTCTGCGGGTCGATCTCGGTGGTGACATGCATGGACGATTTGCTGCGCAGGTCGCCCAGCACCCATTCCATGTAGCCGGTGGCGGACAGGCGACGGCGGCGGCCGGACCGGTTGCGCACGGTCAGCGTGTAGAACTTGATGGCGGCGTCGCGCGCCACGTGTACGCACAAGCGGGATTCGATGCCGTCTTCCACGTGCTCAAACATGGTGTAGCCAAAGCCGTGGCGCGTCACGTAGGCCGATATTCCACCCGACGGGTACGGCGCCGCCGACCAGTAGTGGCCGCTGATTTCGTCGCGCAGGTAGAAGGCTTCGCCGCAGGTGTCGGACACGCTGTCGTTGCGCCATGGGGTCAGCCGGAATTCGTGCGCGTTGCCGCTCCAACTGTAGGCCTGGCCGCTTTCGGACACCACCGTGCCGAAGTGGGGGTTGGCGATGACGTTGACCCAGGGCGCGGGGGTGCGCTGGTCGGGTGTGGTGGTGACGACATATTCCTCGCCGTCGGGCGTAAAGCCGCCCAGCCCGTTGCCATGCAGCAGCCCGGCCGGCGCCGACGCGGCGGGGGTGTCGGCGGTGGGCGGCAGGGGCCCCGTCGAGATCACCAGCGGCGGCACGCGGCTTTCCGGCAAGGCCAGGCGGTTCACCTGATTCGACAGGGTGCCCAGCGCATCGCTGAGCGACACCCGCGATACGGCCAGCAGCAACGTCCGGTCTTCTTCCGAAATCTGATCACCCGAGCGCACGAAGATGCCGCCCGGGCGGTCGATGATGTGCGATTCCACGCCCGCTGATATCAGGCCCATCAAGCGGTCTTGCAGTGCCTGGCGATAGCTGCCCGTGTCTTCGTTCCAGATCACCAGGTCCACGGCCACGCCCTTTTGTCGCCAGTAGGCATGCGCCTGCACCAATTGGCGCACCAGTTCGAAATTGGCCGGGTCCTTGATGCGCAGCAGCACAATGGGCAGATCGCCCGAGATGGCGTAGCCCCACAGGCCCGACTGCCCACGGCGATTTTTCAGCAGGATGGCGGCCTCGGCGCGCAAGAGCGGGTTTTGATACAGGATGGAGTTGGCCAGGCGCGCATAGAGCTGCGCGTCGGCATCGGTGGCGTTGAGCTGCCGCACGATGACCTGGGCGTGGGTCCACGCCAGTTCCAGCGCGCGGTCGGCCAGATGGCGGTCCTGGTATTTGCTGATCAGGTGCATGCACGCTTCGCGGCTGTCGCCCACGCCTTGCACCAGATCAACGACCACGGTCTGTTCGGGGTCCAGCGTGATGGTGCAGCGGATGGCCGATACCGGATCCAGCACCGAACCCTGGGAGCCTGACAAGGGGCCGTCAGTGGCCATGGCGTGTGGGTCCGCCGTGCCTCGGCCCCGGCCCAGGAACAGCGCGCGGTCGGTTTCATAAGAGGCGTCATAAGCCGTGCCATCCGCCTCGCCGCCATGGATGGCCAGCAGTTGGAACATCCAGGGCGGGTTGTCGTCCGGGCTGCGGCCGCGCCGGGTGCACAGAATGGCGCGCTGGTCCGGCAGGATCTCGGTCTGCACGAACAGGTTGCTGAAGGCAGGATGCAGTTCGTCGGCGATGGCCGGCGCGATGACGACTTCGGCATAGCAGGTGAATTCCAGCGTGCGCCGTTCGCGGCCCCGGTTGGTCAGGCGGCAGCGGCGCAATTCGATATCGTCTTCCGGCGACACCACGATTTCCGTGTAGGTGTCGATCTGGTGATCGCTGCGGCGGAATTCCGCCCGGCCTTCCGAGAAAATCACCTCGTAGCGGTCGGGACGCTTGAGCGTCGGCTGGAATGTGGTGGACCAGCGCTTGCCGCTATCCATATCGCGCACGTAGCTGAACGTGCCCCAGTTGTCGCAAGTGCTGTCTTCGCGCCAGCGGGTGACGGCCAGGTCCTTCCAGCGGCTGGAGCCCGCGCCGCTGTTGGTGACCATGACGTGATACCGGCCGTTGGACAGCAGTTGCACTTCGGGGATGGGGGTGTCGGCCGTGTCCAGCACGCGCACGGATACTTCGGTCTGGCCCGGCGGGGTGCTGCGGATGACGGATAGCTCCGTGGCCTTGGCATAGGCCGCGGCGGCGCGGGGAACGCGCTCTTGCAGCAGCAGCATCGTCGCCTGAAAGGATGGGTCCGCCTCGAAGCGCGCCTGCATCGTGCCGCCCAACAACACGTTGGCGATCGACAGCAGGCCCATGCCCTGGTGATGCGCCATGTACGACTGCACGATGGCGCCGTTCTTGCCCGGGGGCTGGCGGCGCGGCGTGTAGTCGATGGCTTCATAGAGGCCGTAGCGGCCCATCAGCTTGTCCTTGGCCAGCCGCTGCAAATTGCGGCACGCGGCGTCCGGCATCACCATCAGCGCCAGCATCGACGCATACGGCGCCACGACCACGTCATCGGCCAGCCCGCGTTTCAGGCCCAGGCCCGGCACACCAAACGCGCGGTACTGGTAGTTCATGCCGCCGTCGAACAGGTGGTAGGCGCTTTCGGACATGCCCCAGGGAATGCCGAGCTTGTCGCCGTAGTCGATCTGCGCGCGCACGGCGGACAGGCAGGTCTGGTCCAGCAAGGTGTGGGGGTAGGACGGCATGACGAGCCTGGGCATCAGGTATTCGAACATGGAGCCGCTCCAGGACAACAGCACCGGGCCGCCCGGCGAATGACTCAGTTGGCGACCCAGCGCGAACCAGGTCTCTTGCGGCAACTGGCCCTGCGCGATTGCCACGAAGCTGCACAGCCGGGCCTCGGACGCCAGCAGGTCGTACAGGCCGTCGTCGCGTCGACGTTCCGACAGGTTGTAGCCGATGGCCAGCAGGCGGCTGCCCTTGTCGTACAGGAATCCGTATTCGGCCACGGCCATGTCGGCCAGCGTGTCGGCCAGGTGCTCCAGGCGCGCGCAGCGCTCGGCGGCGCGTTCGCCCGCCGTCACCACGGCTTGTTCCGTTGCCAACAACCACGCGCGTTCATTGTCGGGCGTGGCGGCGTCGCTCAGGCACGCGCGAATAGCCGGCAGCAGTGTGGCGCCCTGGGTGGCGACGTGCTGCAACGTGGGGATGGCCAGCAGCGAGGGAAAGCGGCCCCAGGAAACGTCGGCGGGCACGTCCGGCCACGGCGCCAGTTGCGTGAGTTCGTCGCGCGCGGCTTCGCACTGGCGCAGCATGGCCTGGCAATGCCACAGGGCTTCGGCGTGCTTGGGGCCGGCGTAGCCTTGCAGCAAGCCATAGGCCAGTTCGCGCACCCGTTCCAGGCCGTGCCTGGCTTGAGCCAACGTCAGGGCGGGATGCGCAGGCTGTCCAGAAGGCGCGGGCTGCAAGGACTTTAGCACTTGCGCCACCAGGTCCAGTTGCGCCAGCCCAGGGGCGGCGACGTGTTCGCGCAGCACCGCCAGCGCGTCGGACAGGCCTTCGAAGGTGCGCGGATGCAGAATCGGCGCGTGCGCCAGCTCCAGCAATCCGGGGCGCAAGGTCAGCAGATGGCCCGCCAGGTTGCCGCTGTCCACCGTCGAGATATACAGCGGGTTCAGGGGTTTGAGCGTCTGCGTGTCGTACCAGTTGTAGAAGTGGCCCAGGTAGCGTTCCAACTGCCCCATGGTGGCCAGCGTGGCCTGCGTGCGGTCAAGCAGCCGGCCGGCTTGCAGATAGCCGAAATCGTAGGCGGTCAGGTTGGCCAGCAGGGCCAGCCCCAGGTTGGTGGGCGAGGTGCGATGCGCGGTGGTGGGCGCGGGCAGGTCCTGGACGTTGTCGGGAATCAGCCAGTTGTCCTCGGCGCCGCCATGGCCATCAAAGAAGGCCCAGGTCTTGCGCGCCAGCAGGCGCAGGAATTGTTCCTGCGCGGGCGCGAGCCCAATCTTGGCGGTTGCCGGGGTTCGGCTCATGTGCCAGGCGATCAGCGGCATCAGCGCCCACAGCGCCAGTACCGGCAGGGCGGCCGGCAAGGCGGATGGGTTCCAGCGCATGACGCAGGCGCCGATGGCCAGGGCCAGCAGCGGCGAGCCCCACACGGACAGCAGCAGCGGCCCCGTGCGCGTGGCGCCTTCGCGGTTGGTCAGGCTGGAAGGCTTCCATTCCAGCAGCCGCCGGCGCGACACTGTCAGCCGGTACAGCGTGCGCACGATGGCGTCCAGGTTGTACAAGGTTTCGTGCGCCAGGCAGGCCAGCGCGAAGGCCGCGCGCGCGAATTGCCGCGACGCCGCCGGAATCCACCCGACCAGATGCTGCGCCAGCACCACGTCCTCTTGCTTTCTGACCACGCCCATGGCGGACGCGAACAAGGCCGGCACGAACAGCACCAGCAGGCTGACGGCGGTCCATAGCCAGGGGTAGGGCAACTGCGTCCAGCCCAGCGTCATCAGCAGCACCAGGCACGGGGCCACGAGGCTGCGGCGCAGGTTGTCCAGGATCTTGCAGCGCGCCAGCCACGGCAGGGGCCGGCTGGCGGGGGCGCCCGGCGTGCTGGGTGGGCGGCCGATCAGCCAGCCCAGTAGCTGCCAATCCCCGCGTATCCAGCGATGGCGGCGGCTGACGTCCGCCGTATAGCGCGCCGGGTGGCCTTCAAACAATTGCACATCGCTAAGCAGGCCCGACCGGGCATAGCAGCCTTCCAGCAGGTCATGGCTAAGTATCCGGTTGTCGGGAAAACGGTCCTTCAGCGCGGCTTCGAACGCATCCACGTCGTAGATGCCCTTGCCGATGAATGAACCCTCTTTGAAGATGTCCTGGTACACGTCGGACACGGTATTCGTATAGGGATCGATGCCGGGGTCACCGCCTTGCAGGCGGGCATAGGCCGAGCGGGTCAGGTCGGCAAGATTCACCGCCACGCGCGGCTGCAAAATGCCGTAGCCGCGCGTCACCCGTTGGCGGGCTGGGTCGAACTGCGCCTGGTTCAGCGGATGCGCCATGGCGCCGACCAGCTTGCAGGCGCTTTCGCGGGGCAACTCGGTATCGGTGTCCAGCGTGATGACGTATTTCACGCCGTCCAGCGCGTCAAGCTGGCCGACCACGCAGGAAAACGCGGCCGTGCCCTGGCCGCGAAGCAGCGCGTTCAGGTCGGCAAGCTTGCCGCGCTTGCGTTCTTGCCCCATCCAGACGCGCTCGCGGGCATTCCAGCGGCGCGGACGATGCAAAAGAAAGAACGGGCTGCGGCCCAGCCGCCGGTACTTGTGGTTCAGCGCCTGGATATGGGTTTTGGCGCGTTCCAGCAGCAGCGCGTCGGTGGGCAGGTGTTCGGCGTTCGCGTCGGCAAAATCCGTCAACAGGCAAAAGCTGAGGTTGTCTCCGGGGTTGGCCAAAAAGCGAATCTCCAGCGCTTCGCTGAGCTCCTCGCCGTCTTCGGGCGTGATCAGCATCGACGGCACCGCGACCAGGGTGCGCGCGTGGTTGGGAATGCGGCGCGCGTAGTCCATGCGCGGCAGGCGCTGGGGACTCACCAGCCAGGTCAGCGCCCAATTGATGATGGCCACCGCCAGATGGCTGGTGGCAACCACCGACAGCATGGCAAGCGCCACCAAGGCCCACAGGGGGGCGCCGGCCGCATGCGCAATCCACACCAGCATCGCGCTGGCGGCCGCCGTCAGCACGACGATGGCGGCGGCATAGCCCGCCAGGGCGACGGAGGGGGGCAGGCGCGCCAACTGATCGGGCAGGCTTTGCCTGACCGCCGCGCGCGCCACCAGTTCAGACTGGCCTTGATCGATCAGGTAATAGCCCACGTGACGGCGGCGCGGGTCGGCGTCGGCTTCGGCACTGTCGGCCGCCGCCGCAAGCTCAATCGCCAGCGCGGCCATCTCAATCTCGGACAGCGGTGATTTGCGCGCCAGGCGTTCTATCCGGTGGCGATAGCGGTCGCGCGTCGGGAAATCCATGTCCGCATAAACCTCGGCCGGATCCCGGCGCAGGGTCTGCTCAACCAGGCTGACGGCTTCCACGAACTCGTTCCAGTTCGTGGTCGACAGCGCCCGCAGGCTGCCGATGCTGTTGCTGATGGACACCTGGTCGGCCGCCTGCTGCTGGCTTTCGGCAACGACCATCTGCTCGATGGTCAGGTTGGATTGCGCCAGGCGCTGCTCGAACCATGTGAGGGGCAGCGCCAGCGCCGGCCCATGCCCTTGAAGTCGCCGCGCCAGTTCGGCCACGAACGCGCCATCAATGGGGGGATTGGACCGCGCCATGTTGGCAATGACCAGGATCAGGCTGGTGGGGTCCTCTTCGGCGGACTTGCGCATGGCGTCGGCCCAGGTGTCGGCCAGCCCACGGTTCATGTTGGCGTAGGCCAGGCGGATGGCCACGCGGCGCAGGTTCTCGATCAGCGCCAGCCGCATCATGATGGGAATGGCCCACAGCTCGCCCAGTTGCAGCGGCGCTATCGACTGGTAGGCAGTCACGAAGGCGGCTATGCCCACGGAATCAATGCGCGCGTCGCTGTGCGAGATCATCTCCAGCGCAATGTCGTACACCCTGGGCAGGCCTTGGGAGGAACCGCCGGCCAGTTTCGGCAGGCTGCGGCTGTAGCCCTTGGGCAGATGGCGCTTGGCCAGGCGGATCTGCTCTTCGATCAGGTAGAAGTTGTCCAGCAGCCATTCGTCGGCGGGGGTGAACTGGCGGTTCTGCTGCATGGATTCGATCAGCAGCGCGCAGGCCTCGGCCAGCAGGGTCTGGTTTTCATTCAGGCGCGGCAGCAGCTTGTCTTGCGTGCTGAAGGCACCCAGCACGTGCGTTTGGGCCAGCGCCCGGCCGTGCGATTCCATCTGCACGGCGTTGAACAATTCCGCGCGCAGTGGCGGTTCGCTCTTGGCGGCGCTCAGCGTGGGCTTGCTGCGGGCGAACAGGTCGATCCACTCCGGGGCAGCCTCTAGCGAGGGCCAATCTATGGGTTTCATCGGTGCTTGGCCATGGGTGATCCGTCTGGGCAAAGGCATCACCCGGGTGGGCGGCCTCCCTGCCATAGGGTGACCAAGCGCGCGCGCCGGCTCTGTGCGTTACCGCACGGACGGCGACGGGCGCTTGTGCCATAACCCCACCCAAGCCGCCACGTTGCGCGGCGCAATGCCGGCGGCCGATGGTTCGGCAATAAGGGGCTTTGCCATGGATAGACAAGCATCGGCCCATGGGCAAGCGCTGACGGCCACGCCGGCGTGGCGGGCGCTGGATGCGCACCTGGCGTCATTGGCGCCCCGGCGTCTGCGCGACTTGTTCCTGGAAGACCCCACGCGGGGCGAACGGCTGACGCTGGACGCGGCGGGTTGGTATCTGGACTACTCCAAGAACCGTATCACCCCCCAGACGGTTGACTTGCTGCTGGCACTGGCCGGGCAATGCCGCCTGCCGGCTCGTATCGATGCCATGTTCCAGGGCGACGCCATCAACGCCAGCGAAGGCAGGGCGGCCATGCACGTGGCGCTGCGCTGGCCGGCGGGGGCGAGTGTGCAGGTCGATGGCCAGGATGTGGGGCCCCTGGTGCAGCGCACGCTGCACGGCATGGCGCGGCTGGCCGACGCCCTGCGCGCGGGCGCCTGCCTGGGCGGCACGGGCAGGCCCATCAGGAATATCGTCAACGTGGGTATTGGCGGGTCGGCCATCGGCGTGGAAATGGCATGTGCCGCGCTTGAGCATTACGCCCACAAGGCGCTGCGGATCCGTTTCGTGTCCAACGTGGATGGGGCGGATTTTGAGCAGGCCACGCAAGACCTGGACCCCCGCGAAACCCTGTTCGTGGTGTGTTCCAAGTCCTGGAACACGTCGGAAACCCGGCATAACGCGGCCTCGGCGCGCGCCTGGTGCCTGGCAGCCATGCCGGATGACGCCGAGCTTGCCGCGCATTTCGTGGGGGTTACCGGCGATCGTGATGCCGCGATCCAATCGGGCATCTTGCCCGACCGCGTGTTTGATATCTGGGACTGGGTCAACGGGCGCTATTCGCTGTGCTCGGCCATGGGCTTCACGCTGATGGCGGCGATCGGGCCGGTCGCGTTCGGCCAGATGCTTGCCGGCTGCCACGATATGGATACGCATTTCCAGACCGCACCGCTGGCGCGGAATCTGCCCGTCATGCACGGATTGATCAGCATCTGGAACAACAACTTCCTGGGCGCACGGTCCGTTGCGATTCTTCCGTATGACCATCACCTGCGGCAGTTTCCGGCCTACGTGCAGCAGTTGATGATGGAGAGCAACGGCAAGTCCGTCACGCAGGACGGCGACCCGGTGTCCGGGCATACCAGCGCCGTCTACTGGGGTACGTGCGGCACCAACGGGCAGCATTCGTTTCATCAGTTGCTGCATCAGGGCAGTCAGGTGGTGCCTTGTGATTTCATCGGCTTTCTTGCGCCGCTAGACGGCGCGCGCAAGCAGCACGAAGAATTGCTGGCGAATATGTACGCGCAGGCCGAGGCGCTGGCGTTCGGCCAGCCAGGGGCCGAAGGGGAGACAGGGCACGGGGCGGGGCCGGCGATGGCGCATCGGCATGTGGCCGGGAATCGTCCTAGCAATACGCTGCTGGCCAAGCGCCTGACGCCGCGCGCCTTGGGGGCGCTGGTGGCGCTTTATGAGCACAGTGCCTACACCCAAGGGGTCATCTGGAATATCGATTCATTCGACCAATGGGGGGTGGAACTGGGCAAGATGCTGGCCCTACGCATCACCCACGAGCTTGAGGCGGGCACCACCGGCTCGCAAAACCACGACAGTTCCACCCGGACACTGATGCAGAAAACCCTGGATGCCCGCAATGGGTAGGGCGCATGGTGCATACCCGGCGGCAAGCCTGCCCGGCGCGTCAATGGTGTACGCCCGGTTGTGCGCAGGCCATTGTGCGCTACCCTGACAGAGCTCCGTTCGCCAGCGCACACTGCGCCGGCCGGTTACGCCAGGGAGCCACCATGCCCGAGCCCCACCAGCCCACCCAGAATCAACTGTTGGCAGCGTTGTCGCCGGCAGAGATGGACCGCTTGTTTCCGCAGCTTGAGCGCGTCGCCATGCCGCTGGGCAAGGCGTTGTATGAACCCGGCGGCCGCATGCGGCACGTCTGCTTTCCGATCGACTGCATTGTGTCGCTGCTATGCGTCATGGAAGACGGCGCATCGACAGAGATCGCGGTGGTCGGCAATGAAGGCATCGTCGGCATTTCGCTCTTCATGGGCGGAGAAACCACGCCCAGCCGCGCCATCGTTCAAAGCGCGGGTTCGGCCTATCAACTGAAAGGCCAGGCCCTGAAAGACGAGTTCGACCGGGGCGGGGCCATGCAACACCTGCTGCTGCGCTACACGCAGGCGCTCTTGACGCAAATGGCCCAGACCGCCGTGTGCAATCGGCACCACTCGCTGGACCAGCAATTGTGCCGCTGGCTGCTGCTTAGCCTGGACCGCCTGCGGTCCAACGAAATCATCATGACGCAGGAACTGATCGCCAATATGTTGGGCGTGCGGCGCGAAGGCGTGACCGAGGCGGCGGGGCATTTGCAGGAAGCCGGCCTGATCCGATACCGCCGTGGGCATATTGACGTGATCGACCGCCCCGGCCTGGAGGCGCGCGTGTGCGAGTGCTACACCGTGGTCCGCGATGAATATGACCGCCTGCTGAGTCAGCGCATTTTCGCCCGGCGCCCCTGACCCAAGACCTGGAGCCGTCCGTGCCGTATGCCCACCCCGCGCTCACCGGCGTATCCAACCGCCTGCTTGACGCCTTGCCGGACGCCGAGCGCACGCGCTTGCTTGGCCGGTTCGACCCGGTCGAACTGGCCTTCGGCCAATGCCTGTCGCAGCCTGGCGGCCGCTTGGAGGACGTCTACTTTCCCACGGGTGGCTACGTGTCGCTGATGCTTCCGCTTCAGCACGGCGGCGCGCTGGAAGTGGGGCTGATCGGCAACGAAGGGATGTGGGGCGTCGACGCGGCGTTGGGCGCGCCTACCTCGCCGCTGCGGGTGGTAGTGCAGGGCGGCGGCGCGGCCTTGCGCATGACGTCGTACCGGTTCAGGCAGGAAATGGACGCCAGCCAGGCGCTGCGCCAATTGCTCAACCGCTACATCGTGGTCAGCTTGCGGCAGTTGGCGCAGGCGGCGGCCTGCATGCATTCCCATCTGGTCGAGGGCAGGCTGGCGCGCTGCTTGCTGATGACGCAAGACCGCGCCCATGCCGACAACTTCCACCTGACCCACGAAGCCCTGGCCTATATGCTGGGCGTAAGGCGCGTCGGCGTTACGGTGGCGGCTTCGGCCTTGCAGCAGCGCAAGCTGATTGCTTATCACCGAGGCCATATCGCCATCCTGGACCGCGTCGGATTGAAAGTGGCGGCCTGCGAGTGCTACGCGGCGGATCTGCGCAGTTATGCGAGCCACCTGCATTAGCCATCTTTCTTAGCCGTCTTTCCTAAGCAGCCAGGTTGCGCTTCAAGGCGTGGATCAAGTCCGCGCGTGCTTCTTGCGCCTGCGGCAGCAGGCGCGTCATGCCGATGAAGCTGTGCGGCACGCCGGAGTAGACGACCAGCATGGGCGCCGCGCCGGTGGCGAAGAGCTTGTTGGCCAGGTCCAATGTGTCGTCCAGCAGCGGGTCCAGCGCGGCGGCTTGCAAGATCAGCGGCGGCAGGCCGTTCATGTCGGCATGCAGCGGGGCAACGCCGGGGGCCGTCAACTGCGCGGTGTCGGTAACGTATTGCCGCCAGTACCAATCCAGCTTTTCCGTGGACAGGCCAAAGCGTCCGTCGCCATAAGCGTCGTGCGAGGGCGTGTCGCGGCGGGCGGAGAGCATGCCGTAGATGACGACGCCGGTCTTGATGAAGGCGTCGCCCTCGTCGCGCAGGCGTTGCAGCGCGGCCAGGGCGAGATTACCGCCAGCGGATTCGCCGCCCACCGACAGGCGCGATGCATCCAAGCCCAGCGAGGGCGCCTGGTCGCGCAGCCAGCGCAGCGCGCCCAGCACCTGTTCCAGCGCGACGGGGTAGCGGGCTTCGGGCGACAAGGCGTAGGACAGGCCCGCCGTCACGATGCCGGCGTCGGCCGCGATCTCGCGTTTCCAGCGGTCCAGCGAGTCCAGGTCGCCATGCGCGAAGCCGCCGCCGTGCAGATGCAGGTACAGGGGCAGCGGTGCGTCACCCGAGCCTTCCGGGTAGTACAGGCGCAGCGTGGCGGGTACGGGCAGATGGTCCAGGCGATGCTCCACCACGCGGCCGACGGGGGGCGCGGGCTGGCTCAACCACTGTTGGTAGGCGCGGCTTTTCTCGCGGGATTCGGCGATGGGGGTGGTCAGCACGTTGGGCGTGCCGACGCCGTGCTGCTGGGCCAGTGCTTGCGCGGCCAGCACGTCGGGCGCCAGGGTCGGGGTGTGTGAGGAGCTCATGAAGTTGCCAATCTGGGGTAGGGGCGGTGAGGCTTGCCCGTGAAGGATACCAGTGGCGGCGCGGCGGGCACGGCGGCCAGCAGCGTTTTCGTGTAGGGATGCGCAGGTTGGCTCCAGATGGCTTCGGGCGTGCCTTGTTCCACGATGCGGCCCTGGTTCATGACCATCACCCGGTCGCACAAATAACGGACCACGGCCAGATCGTGCGAGATGAACAGGTAAGACAGCCCCAATTCATGCTTCAAGTCGACCAATAGATTCAGGATCTGGGCCTGCACCGACACGTCCAGCGCCGACACCGGTTCGTCCAGCACTACCAGCGACGGGCGGGTGATCAGCGCCCGGGCGATGCCGATGCGTTGGCGCTGTCCCCCTGAAAACTCGTTGGGATAGCGCCTGGCCGCATCGGCGGGCAGGCCCACGTTGTCCAGAATATCGGCGACACGCCGGTCGCGTTCAACGCGGTTGCGCACGCCGTGAACGTTAAGGACGGCGGCCAGGATGTCGTGCACCGTATGGCGCGGGTTCAACGAGGCGTAGGGGTCCTGAAACACCATCTGTATATGCCGCCGCCACGGCTTGAGCGCGCGTTCAGACAAGGCCAACAGGTCTGCGCCGCGCAGCAGGGCCTGTCCGGCATGGGCGGGCGTCAAACGTAGCAGCGTGCGCGACAGGCTTGATTTTCCGCTTCCTGATTCGCCGACCAGGCCCAGCGTTTCACCGTGGGCGATGTCGAAGGACACGCCATCCACCGCCAGGAAGGCGGCGCCGCGGCGGCCTTCGTAGCGCGTGGCGAGGCCGCGCACGCTGAGCAATGGCGCGGCGTCCTTGTGGATTGCAGGGCTTGCCAGGTGTGGCGCATTGCGCCCAGGATCGGAAACGCCGTCCGAAGTGCGCAAGGTGAAGCGGGGTTCGCCAGTGGCTTCGGTGCGGCTGACAACGATCTCCGGCAGACGCGCCTGCCGGTAATGCAGGCCGTCGCGCGCATGTAGCGACGCGCCCAGCAGCCCCCGCGTGTAGGGATGCGATGGGGCGGCGAACAATTGGGCGGCCGGCGCTTCTTCCAGCTTCCTGCCGCCGTGCATGACGATGACGCGGTCGGCCCATTGCCGTACCACGCCAAGATCATGGGTAATCAGCAGCACGCTCATGCCCAGGTCGTGCCGCAACTCGTCCAGCAGTTGCAGGATCTGCGCCTGGATGGTGACGTCCAGCGCGGTGGTGGGCTCGTCCGCGATCAACAGTCGCGGCCGGCAGGCGATGGCCATGGCGATCATCACGCGCTGGCGCTGGCCTCCCGATAACTGCATCGGGTAATCGTCAATGCGGCGCTCGGGGTCGGGAATACGGACGCGCGCCAGCAGTTCCAGTGTGCGCTGGCGCAAGGCGGCTCGGTCGATGTCCTCGTGGCAGCGGATGGCCTCGGCGATCTGCCGGCCGATGCTCAGCACCGGGTTCAGCGACGTCATCGGCTCTTGAAAGATCATGGCGATGTCGCGGCCGCGCACCTGACGCAATTGCTTGGCGGGCAGGCCAGCCAGGTCGACGCCATTGAACAGGATGTGGCCCTGTGTCTGGCTGCCGGCGACCAGCAGGCGCAGCACGGCCAGGGCGGTGGTCGACTTGCCGCAGCCGGATTCACCGACCAGCGCCAAGGTTTCACCGGGCGCGACGTCAAAGCTCAGTCCGTCGACAGCGCGGCGTGCGCCGCCATCGGCGCGAAAGGACACGGTCAGGTCTCGCACGCTCAGCAGTGCGTGGGCGCCGGCAGAATGGGATGCGGGGATCATGCGGACAGCCTCGGGTTGAAGGCATCGTTCAGGGCGTCACCCAACAGGTTCAGGGACAGCACGGTCAGCACGATGGACAAGCCGGGCAGGGCGGCCAGATACCAGGCGGTGCGCAGCATCTCGCGCGCGTCGCCGATCATGCTGCCCCACGAGACCGCGTTGGGGTCGCCCAGGTTCATGAAGGACAAGGCCGATTCCATGAGGATGGCGTTAGCCACCAGCCCCGAGGTCGTCACGATCACGGGCGGCAGCGCGTTGGGCAGGATTTCCAGCAGGGCGATGCGCGCGTGGCCAAAGCCGTTGCTGCGCGCGGCCAGGACGAATTCGGATTCGCGCAAGGTCCGAAATTCCGCGCGGACCAGGCGCGCGACGACCGGCCAGGACGCCGCGCCGATGGATAGCGCGATCACGCTGACCGACGGCCGTCCGATAGCCACGATCACCACCACCAGCAGGAACGACGGGATGGTTTGCAGCAGTTCGGTGACGCGCATCAGCACCACGTCAACCCAGCCACCGAAGTAGCCGGCCGACGCGCCCACGGCAATACCGATGGCCAGGCTCAGCAGCGCCGCCGTGACACCCACCGTTAACGAGACCCGCGCGCCGTGCGCCAGGCCGGCGGCGATGTCGCGCCCCATCGTGTCGGTGCCCAGCCAGAATTCCGGGTCTTGTCCGGGCCACTGGATGGGCGGGCCGACCATGTCCAACGGGTCGTGCGGGAACACCCAGGAGGCCGTGACGGCGGCAAGCAGGATCAACAGCAACAGCGCGCCGCCCACCACCGCGCCGGGGTTGGACAGCAGCCGGCGTAGTGCGCGCGCGCGGCGGCAGGTGCTGACGGCGATGACAGGGGGCGCGGCCTGGGGCAAAGACGGGGACAGGAAATCAGTGGGCATGGAAGGAAACGGGAAGGCGGATAACGTAGCAGCAAAAAGACAACAAACAGGCGGCAAGCACGCGATCCGCTCAACGAGCGCGGATGCGGGGGTCCAGCAGTGTTTGCAACAGATCGACCAGGATGTTGGCCACGATGACCAGCAGGGATGACAGCACCAGGATGCCCATCAGCACCACGTAATCGCGCGCCATGACTGATTCATAGGCCAGCCGGCCCAGGCCGGGCCAACTGAACACCGTCTCGACCACGACCGCGCCGCCCAGCAAGGCGCCGAAATTCAGCCCTGCTACGGTGGTGACGGGGATCAAGGCATTGCGCAGCACGTGGCGCAGCGCCACGGCGGCCGGCGCCAGCCCCTTGGCATGCGCGGTACGCACGAAGTCCTGCCGGCTTACCTCCAGCATCGCCGCGCGTGTCAGGCGCGCGAAGATGGCTACGTAAAAGCCTGCTAGCGCCAGCGTCGGCAGCACCAGATGGCGCGCCACGTCCAGCGCGTGTGCCACGCCGGTGGCGGGCGAACCGATCGTGGAAACGCCACCGGGTGGCAGCCACCCTAGTTGCACGGACATCAGGATGATGGCCATCAAGCCCAACCAGAAGCCCGGCGTGGAATACAAGAGCAGCGCCGCCAGCGACAACACACGATCCGGCCATCGGCCTACGAAGATGGCCATGACGGCACCCAGCGCGATGCCGCACGCCAGCGCGCATCCCAACGCGCTGAACATCAGCAGCACCGTATTGCCCAAGCGGCTGAAGATCAGGTCGGATACCGGCAGGTTGTAGCGCGGCGATATCCCCAGGTTCAGGCTTGTCAGGTTGCCCAGGTACGCCCCCAATTGCTGCAACACCGGGCGGTCCAGGCCGAAATGGCTGCGCATGGCGGCCATGCCGGCTTCGGTGGCCGACCCGGATTCGGCCGCGATCACGTCGGCGGCGTCGCCCGGCAAGGCTTGCAACAGGAAAAAGCTAAGCAGGATGACCCCGACCACGGTGGGTATGGCCTGGACCACGGATAGCCAAAGCGTGCGGGCGGCGCGTTGCGGGTTCATTGCAGGTAGACGTCCGCCAGATTGGATTCCACGCCGTCGGCCGTCAGCGAATGGTCATGCACGCGCTGGTTGGCGATGGTGATGAATTCCGGCTGATACAGGTTCAGATCCGGCACTTCGCGGGCGACGATCTGCTGAAATTCCTTGAACAGTTGTACGCGGCGGGCGGGGTCGTTTTCGACCGCGGCTGCTTCCAACAAGGCATCCACCCGTGGGTTTTGGTAGTGTGTGCCGTTGGAAAATGGCACGCCCTTGATGAAGTTCTTGGACCAGTACAGGCGCTGCACCCCCACCGTCGGGTCGAACAAATTGCTGGCGCCGTTGGTGGTGAATGCAAAGTCGCGGTCTGTGTAGACGCGCTTGATGAAGGCCGAGGCGTCCTGCGAGCGCACTGTCACGGCGATGCCGGTACGCGCCAGCGTCGTGCGCAGATAGTCGGCCAGCCGCGCGCCGTCCGAGCCGATGGGGTTGTAATCCAGCGGTACCCGAAAGCGCACGCCGTCGGCCCCTTTGGGGTAACCGGCTTCGTCCAGTAGTGCGTTGGCCCGCTTGAGGTCGAAGGCGTAGGGCGAGGGCGTGGGGTCGTTGTAGGCTTTCAGGCCCGGGGCGATGGGCGAATACGCCACCTGGCCCACGCCGTAGTTCACGACTTTCAGGATGACGTTGCGGTCGATGGCGTGGGCCACTGCCTGCCGCACTTTTTCGTTCTTGAAATGCGGTTCGTCCAGATTGAATTCCAGCCGTGTCACGTTGTAGGAATAGCTGTTTCCGCGTGTCTCGAACCGCAGCGACGGCACGGCTTTCAAGCGCGCCAGGTCGGCCAGCGGCACGGGCGTGCGGTAGCCCAGGTCCACGGTGCCGGTTTCGAAAGCGATGGCGGCGGCGGCCGGGTCAGCCACTACGCGCACGATCAGGCGGTCGATGTAGGGCTTGGGCTTGTCCCAGTAATCGGGGTTGCGTTCATACACGATGTGGCTGCCGCGTACCCATTCCTTGAACTTGTACGGGCCCGTTCCGATGGGCGCCGAGATGGCGGGGTTGGTCAGCGGGTCAGCGCCGTCGAAGATGTGTTTGGGGATGATGGGTGTTTCGGTGGCGACGAACGCGCGTATCAGGTAGGGCGCGGGTTTGGTCAGGCGCAGCACCACGGTGTGGTCGTCGGGCGTTTCAATGGCGCCGACATTCGCGAACGTGTTGCGCCCGCGTGGGTGGATCTTCTTTAGCAGGCCAATCGAAAATGCCACGTCGGCGGCGGTGAAGGGCTTGCCGTCATGCCACTTGACGCCTTGGCGCAGCGTGAACGTATAGACGGTGCCGTCCGGGCTGACCTGCCAGGCGGTGGCCAACTGCGGCTGCGGATTCAAGTCGTAGTCGTACTTGAGCAAGCCTTCGGTGACCTTGGCGCTGACGCTCAGAATGGGCGTGGCCACGTTGCCCACGGTGACCAGCGCGGTCGGCTCGGACGGCAAGAGCAGCGTCAGCGTGCCGCCGCGCGTGGGCTCGGCATGCAGGGCCGGGGCAAAGCCAAGCAAGGCGCCGGCCAGAAGCAGGCCAAGGCTGGCACGTCGAGTGATGGCCGTGATGGTTGTGGCGATCGGGGTCAAGGTCTGGGTGTAGTTCAAGGTCAGGCTCTGGATCTGGTTCGGGATTGAAGTCACGCTTGTTGCTCCTGGTAGGCGGTGCGCGCCTGGTCCGCGCTGACGAGACCGTCGCGCACATCGCGTTCAATACGGCTTGCGGCGCGGCGGGAGGGCTCGCCCAGCCCGCCACCGCCCGGTGTGTGCACCACCAGCCGTTCGCCCGGGGGAATCAACTGGCGCCCCTTGGCGCGCAGGGGCGCGCCGTTGGCCAGGCCCAATTGCCCGCCGGCGCCGGCTTGGCCGCCCAATGCGCCGCGCGCCGGATGCACCACGCGGTCAAAGGCGGCGGCGATGATCATGGCGGCCCGTGGGTCGGCGTGGCGAACCACGATGGTCTGGCCCAAGCCGCCGCGCTGCGTGCCGGGGCCGCCCGAGTCGGGCCGGTATTCCTTTTGTTCGAAGACGAGCGGGTTGGCGCTTTCCAGGATTTCCAGCGACACGTTGCGCACACCGCTAGGGTAGGAGGTGACCGATAGCCCATCCTTGCCGGGCCGCGCGCCGGTTCCGCCGGTGGAAAAGCTGACGGCGTTAAAGCGGGGGCCGGCCATCAGGGCTTCCTGCTGTTCGGGTGTGGCGCCGGCCAGCGGCTCGCCGCCAACCAGATGCAGGTTCCACAACGACGACGCGCCCTCGGCCGGCACCTGGTCGGCGCGGGCCTGACGCAGCGCGCCGAAGACCACGTCGGGCAGCATCTGTCCGATGATGTGGCGCGCCGTGACGGCGGCGGGATAGCGCGCGTTCAGGATGGAGCCTTCGGGCGCGGCGACTTCCACGCACGACAAGGAACCCGCGTTGTTGGGCACGTCGGGCCCGATCAGGCAACGGATGCCAAAGGATGTATAGGCGTCCGTATAGGCCTTCACCACGTTGATGCCGCGCGCCACACTGGGCGAAGTGCCGTCGAAATCGATCCGGATCTTGTCCTGCGCAATGCTGACGCGGGCTTGCAGCGTGATCGGTGCGTCATAGCCGTCGATCACCAGGGTGTTGTGCCAAGTGCCTTGCGGCCATTGGGCGATGGCCAGGCGCATGGCTTGTTCGGACTGCTTGATGATGTAGGCGCCCAAGGCGTCCAGGTCGCCGAATTCGAACTCGATCAGCAGCGCTTTCAAGCGGCGCGCGCCGATGGCGTTGCAGGCGACCAGCGCATACAGGTCGCCTTCCACCTGCTCGGGCTCACGCACGTTGGCGCGGATGATGGCCAGCACGCCGGGGTCTACTTCGTGTTGATGGAAGAAGCGCAGGATGGGCAGGAACAAGCCTTCGTGATAGATCTCCAGGCCGTCGGCGCTACTGCCGATGCCGCCGATGTCGATCACGTGCAGCGTCGAGGCAAATAGCGCGACCAGCGCGCCCGCGTGGAAAACGGGCGTCACCATGGTCATGTCGAATAGGTGGCCGGTGCCTTTCCAGGGGTCGTTGGTCAGCAGCACGTCGCCATCCTTCAGCGTCTCGAGCGGAAAGACGCGCAGGAAGTGCTTGACGGATTCGGCCATGGCGTTGACGTGCCCTGGCGTGCCGGTGACGGCTTGCGCGATCATGCGGCCGTCCGGCAGGAATACGCCGGCGGACAGATCGCCGGCTTCGCGCGTGGCGGTGCCAAAGGCGGACCGGATCAACACCTGCGCCTGTTCTTCCACGACAGACAGCAGGCGGTTCCATGCCAGTTGAAAACGGATGTGCTCCAGCGCTGCGGGCTTGGCGGCGGGGGTAGGCACAGGGTCGGCTGCGAGGTTCACGATGCGTTGTCCTTGTTGGCGGCATTGGCCTGGCGGCGCTGGGCCGCGTGGGTATCGTCCAGCACCAGCGAGCCCAGGCGGCTGCGGCGCGCCACGTAGCCCGACGGCACGAAGGTGGTGGTTTCGTCTTCGACGACCAGCGCGGGGCCGGTCAGCGTCTGTTCGGGGTCCAGCGATTGGCGTTCGTAGCAGGGGATGTCCAGCCGGCGGCCTTGCGCGGCGTCGTACACCACGCGGGTGCCCGCCTGGCGCGCTGCCGTGCCTTGGCCGGTAGCGATGTGGTCTTGTGGCCGCGCGCGGCGCTGGCCGGCCTGCGCGGCCACGGACCAACTGACGGCCTCCGGCGCCACATGCGGCAGGCTGCGCCCATAAAGCTGGGCGTAGCGCTGGGCAAAGGCCTCGCTCAAGCGGGCACTGGCCGCGTGGTCGAATGGGCCGTCGGGCAGGTCGACCGCAATCTCATGCCCCTGGCCGCTGTAGCGCATGAACACCACACGCTTGTGCGCCAAGGGCGTATCCGGCGCGGCGCGGCGCACCACGGCGTCGACGCTGTCGGTCAATTCGTCAAGCAGGCGCTGGACGGCGGCGTGGTCGATGCCATCCAGGCGCTGGTGAAAACTCCGAATGGATTGATAGGCGATGGGCGCCCACAGGAAGCCCACCGCGGAGCCCACACCGGCGGATTCCGGGATGATGACGCGCTCGATGCCCAGCTTGCGCGCCAACGGGGCAGCGTGCAGCGGCGCCGCGCCGCCAAAGGCGATCAGCGTGTGTTCCTCGGCCGCCTTGCCCAATTCCGACGCATGCACGCGCGCGGCATTGGCCATGTTCTCGGTCACGACATCGATGATGGCTTGCGCGGCCTGCGGGGCATCGAGGCCGGCGGGCTCCGCCAGATGCGCCTGAATGGCGCGCTGGGCCAACGCCGGATTGAGGCTGACCTTGCCTACGGCGAAGCGCTCGGGCGTTACGGTGCCGATCAGGGCGTGCGCGTCGGTCACCGTGGGCAGTTCACCGCCGTTACCGTAAGCCGCCGGACCGGGCAGCGAGCCCGCGCTGTCCGGCCCGACCTGCACGACGCCCAGATGGTTGATGCGGGCGATGGATCCACCTCCGGCGCCGATTTCCACCATCTCGATCACGGGTATGCGGATAGGCAGGCCGGATCCTTTCAGGTGTCGGTGCACACGACCGAATTCAAAGCTGCGGCTGACCTGGGGTTCAAAATCATCGATGTAGCAGATCTTGGCCGTGGTGCCGCCCATGTCGAACGACAGCGCGCGCGAGGCCCCCATCTGCTCGGCGATGTGTTGCGCCAGGATGGCGCCGCCTGCCGGTCCGGATTCGACCAGCCGCACGGGTTCTTCCACCCCGGTTTGGAGCGTGGCGATGGCCCCGCCCGAGGTCATCAGAAAGGGTTCGTCGCGTAGGCCACGTGCACGGGCTGCCTCGTTCAGCCGACGCAGATAGCCCGACACCTGCGGCTGCACATAGGCGTTGGCGCTGACGGTCGACAGACGCGGATACTCGCGGATCTCGGCGCATACGTCAGACGACAGCGATACCCACAAACCGGGCGCGTGCGCCCGCAGCAGCTCACGGATGCGGCGCTCGTGGGCGGGGTGGGCGTAGCTGTGCAACAGGCAGACGGCGACGCTTTCAATGCGCTCGGCCGCCAGTTCGTGCGCCAGCGCGATGACCTGCGATTCATCCAGCGGGGTCAGCACCTGGCCGCGCGCATCGACCCGTTCCGTTACGCCATGGCGCCAGGGTCGGGGGACCAACGGCTCTGGCTTGTCCAGAAAAATGTCGTACTGCGCGAAGCGGTCTTCCAGGCCAATCTCGACCAGGTCGCGAAAGCCGGCCGTCGTCAGCAGGGCGGTGCGGGCACCCTTGCGCTCGATCAACGCGTTGGTGGCCAGCGTGGTGCCCAGGATCAGCAGGCTGACGTCGGGCCAGCGCAGGCCCGCCTTGTCCAGCAATTCTTCAATGCCTTGCAGCACGGCGGTTTCAGGCGTTTCGGGTGTGGTCAGCAGCTTGGCGGACCAGCGATGGTCGTTGTGTTCCAGAACAATGTCGGTGAACGTGCCGCCCACGTCGACGGCGACGCGCACGGGTGAGGCTTGGGGCTCCCGAAGGGATTTATTTGGCATGGGGTAGTAGGCAGGGCGCGCGTGGCGCCAACGGGCGTTAGGGAGAACCCCAGATCCTAAGCAGTCGCCGCGTCCGTATGAACGATGATTTTCGAGTTTCGATATGCGTTTTGCAGAACGCGGACGCATCTGCCAGCGTGCTTGGCGCTATGATCGTTGCGTCTTTGGCCGCCCCGGCGCCTTTCCAGGAAACGCAACGCATGAACGACCGCCTACACCAGACGCTGCTTCGGTTTGACCAGTACAACGGCACCGACCCGAACCTGTTTACCTGGCAGGGCGAGACCTGTCCGCAGGAGCTGTTCCTGGCGCAAAAGCTGCATGAGTGGGTGCTGAAGCTGGCGCCGGATGCGCCGTTGCCGCTGGTGCTGGCGTCGCGCTGCCAGCACATCGGGCGTTGGGAAATCAGCCGCAAGAGCTATCCCGATGGGCGCGTGGGCTATCTGACGTGGCGCAAGGCGCTGGCGCGGCATCATGCCAGCGTCGCAGAGGGCATCCTGCGCGAAACAGGCTACGAAGACGACGTGATTGATCGCGTCAAGACCATCGTCATGAAGCAGGGCATCAAGCAGGACGCCGATGTGCAGACCATGGAAAACGCCTTGTGCCTGGTGTTTTTGCAATACCAGTACGAAGCCTTCCACCCCGCGCATGGCGAGAAGATCGTGGAGATTTTGCGCAAGTCGTTGCAGAAGATGGACCCGGCGGGCCACAAGTGGGCGCTGACCTTGCCGTATAGCGCGGCGGGGACGGCGTACCTGGAGCAGGCGCTGGCGGCGTAAGACCTAGACCCGCGCGCAACGCGCAAAAACACACAAGCCCGGCCGCGACGACGATGTCGCGGGCCGGGCTTGTTGCCGTCGTGCAAGACGGATGCCCGAAGGCGGTATGACTACGCAGGCTTGTCGTTGGACGTATCGTCGGCAGCCTTGGTGGATGCCTCGCTGGACGAATCCGGCGTGTCGACGGATGCCGCGTCAGCGGAGGTTTCCGTGGGCTTTTCAGCAGAAGATGCAGCCGAGGACTCAGGCGCAGCTTCAGCCGACGACTCAGCCGGCGCTTGCGGTGACGACTGGACCGGAGCGGTCACAGGAGCCGAGACCGGCGCAGCGACGGCGGCAGAGGCCGAAGCGGAGGCGTCGGTGGTCGCAGCCGCGTCCGCGGCAGGTGCCTCGCCGGACGCTGCGGCAGCAGCGGCGGCCTCTGCCTTCTTGGCCTTGTTGCGCGCGGCGGCGTTCTTGGATGCGCTGCGCGAAGCCATGCGCTTGGCATGCTTGGCTTCGTTGGCGGTGACGGCGCCCGAGGGTTCGCCGTTCAGGTCCACGCGCGGTGCATCTTCCACCATGCAGGCCCAGTAACGACGGCCATCACACCAGGTCTTGACCGCTTCCTTGATCTGATCCTCGTCCAACTGCAAGGCCTGGGCGTGTTGCACCAGGTCAGCCAGCACGCCCAGCTTGAGCGGCAGCTTCGGCGCGGGATTCTTCGGGAAGGCGTTGGGAAACTGGCGTTGCAGGCGCGAGATCGCGACCACGACCGGATCCACGGGCGATTCGCGGCGTTCGCGCTGCGGGCGCTGACCCTTGTCGCCGCCTTGCGAGCGGGCGTTCTTGTCGCCGCTTTGCGAGCGAGCGTTCTTGTCGCCGCCTTGCGGGCGCGGGCCCTTGCCGCCACCAGGCGGGCGAGGTCCTTTGCCGCCGCCTTGCGGACGCGCGTCTTTCTTGGGGGTAGGCTCTTCAGGCGCCTGCTTGGTGATCAAGGCCCGGATCGCGGCTAACTGTTCTAGTCCCATTTGCTACACAAAAAAAAGGTTGAGGCCGTGAGCATCAGCGCTCGGGCGGCTATCCAGACAGCACGACAAGCAGTGCCAGGAATAAAAGAATGCCGAACGCGGCCAGGGCAAACGGCAGTAGTAGAACATAGACGCCGCGTTCTTGCCCTTGTCCGTGGGCCAAACCCGCCGCAATCGACATCCTGACGGGGGAAAAAATGCCCATTGCCGTGCCGGAAACGTGTAACAGCGCGGCCGCTGCCGGCACGTTCAAACCCGCGTTAAGCGCCAATGATAGCTGCGACGGCATGAACAGGCTGTTCGGCGCGTTGCCGCTGTTGGCCAGAATACCAAAGGCGCCGGCCAGCAAGGGGGTAATCAGAATGGTCCAGTCATGCAAAGTGGCAAAAAGCCCATCGGCATAGGCTTGTGAGATGCCCGCGCCGGCCAGCACTTCGGCCATCATCGCGAACAGGAAAACGGACATGACCGCGTGGCGGCCCGTGTGCCAGGCGACGCGCGCCTGGGTCTTCAACGCGCGTGGCTCGCGGCGCCAGGCGGCCAGTGCCAGCGCGCCCGCGATCAGCCAGCTGCCGGCGTGCAAAAAGGGCTTCCAGGCGGGCAGGTCGGCGAAGGGCTGGATGTCGGCCCAGGCGCCCAGCGCATGATTCAAGGCGGGGACGAGCCGCGTGGCGGTCAGGCAGGCGATCACCAGCATGTAGGGCAGCGCGCGTCGGGCCGCGGCCAGCGCCTGGACGCGGTCGGGGCGGCGGTCCAGCACGAAGCGCAGCACGATCAAGGGGCCAAAGGAGGCTAGCAGGGCGGTTTCGGGGCCCAGCACGGCTGTGGCGGCGCTGAGCAGACCCAGGCTTGCCGTGATCCAGGCGGCTTCGCGCCCGTGTTCGGCGGTGTCGGCGCGCAGCCCGGCGTGGCGCGCGGTGCGCCAGAACAGCAGCATCCACACAATCATCAGCAAGGCCACCGCCACCATGCTGTACAGCGCCAATTGCGGGGCCGGCACGCGCGCATAGGCGGATGCCAGCAAGGTGCCGCTGCCCATCGCGCCCCACGGGATCAGGGTCTGGCTCAACAAGGCGAACACCATGATGTCGCGCGGCTTCAAGCCCAGCGGGCGGATCAGCAACACCGTGCCCAGCATGCCCACGCCAAACCCCGTGGCGGATTCGGCGAAGGGGCCAATCAGGAAACAGGCAAAGAACAAGCGCCGCCGCCGGGCCAGCGGATCATTCAATTCCTGGTGGGTGGTGCTGCTTGTTGCGGGTGCCTGGCCATGGCCATGGCCAGATGAGGCCATTTGCCAGAACAGCAGGCCGCCCAGAATGTAGGGTGTGATGATCCAGCCGATCCATGCCCCACGCTCAAGCGTCACCGCCAATTGCGCGCCGCCAAAGGGCGCTCCGCCAAGGGGCGCCCCGCCAAAGTGCATGGGCGCGGCGATCAGCGCGATGGGAATGGCGGCGCACAGCCCCAGCACGGCAGCCACCGTCGTGTTGACCCGCCCGCTGGCGATGGCGCCGATCACGGTCAGGGCGGGCAGGGACCACAGCAGATAGATCATCGACGGGGGCTGACGCTGAAGCCGCTTACCGCGGCGTGGCCTTGGCAGGCGAACGCAGCACGATCTGCGTAATTTCCGAGGGACGGCCCAGGCGGATCGGGAAGCCCGGCCACAGCCCGGCGCCATTGCTGACGTACAGACGCATGCCGTCCACGTCGTACTCGCCCGATACATAGCCTTCGTTGGCCAGTTGCGTCAGCAGGTGCGGCCCCAGGATCTGCCCGCCATGCGTATGGCCGGACAGTTGCAGCCCGGCTCCGGCCCGTGCGTTTAGCGCCGCGCCGACGGGGCGATGGCTCAACAGGATGACCGGGTCCGTCGCCGGCACGCCGTTCAGGGCGCGCGTCACATCCGGCACGTCCTCGCCGTAGGCGGCGGCCATTTTGTCCGTCACGCCGGCCAGCACCAGACGCTGGCCGTCGGGCGTCAAGATCACGTGCTCATTCAGCAGCAGGCGCAGGCCCAGGTGTTCAAAAGCGGGCAGCCAGCGTTGGTACTCCGCGTAGTACTCATGGTTGCCGGGAATCGCGTAGACGCCATGGCGGGCGCGCAGCGCTTGCAGCGGCAGCACATCGGCCGCGCGGGCGTCGGTGGTGCCGTCGACCAGGTCGCCCGTGATCACGATCAGGTCGGGCTTCAAGCCGTTCGTCTTGTCGACCACGGCCTGCATCCAGGGCGCCTCCAGCAGCCGGCTGGCATGCAGGTCGGTCAACTGCACCAGGCGAAAGCCGTCCAGCTCGGGCGGCAGCTTGGGCAAGGCGATTTCAAGCGTCTTCACGTCGGGCACGCGCACGGCCTGCCACACGCCGATGGCCGACAGCGCCATGGCCAGCACGGCGGCGGTGGCGCCCCAGCGGCGCGCCGCCAGCAAGCGCCGGCCGCGCGCGCGTGACACGGCGTAGAGCACGACCCCGGCAACGTCACGAACTAGTAGCAGCATGGCCAGCAAGAGCAGCCCGCCGAAGAGCCAGCCCAGCACCATGATCAACGTGCCGGGAATTTCGGGGGAAGCCATCGAGCCGAAGAAGTGGCGCGTCACCAGATGGTGTTCGGCAATGGCGATCAGCAAGGCGGAAAGCAGCAGCTTGGCCGGTTTGGATAAAGACAGGGGAAGGACGAAACGCCAGATGACGTAGAGACTGATCAGTCCCGTGAAGACATGGAACACGCGGTGATTCCTACTGGTGGGGCGATGGATGTGGCGGGAAACAGAGCCGAAAACGAGCGGCCGAAACCAGCGACATTATGCCGGTGCCACATGTCGGTGCTAAGGCTTGTGCTGACGACTAGTCAAGAAAACCACGCTGGCGGTTCGGCAACAAAAACCTGCGTCGTATATCTGCAACAACAGATAGTTATGAGAATTAGTCGCATTACACTTCTTTCCCACATCAAAAGCCCAGCCAGGGAGAGGAAGCCAGCATGCAAGAAGCCAGGCCGCAGCGCCGCAAACCCCGTATTCATTCTGTTGATCAGCCCGGCTTCCCTCGGCGCCGAACCGCTGTCCTGGTGCTGATGGCGCTGGCGTCCGCCAGTGCAGCCGCGCAGGACAGCGCCGTGGCAACCTTGCCCACCGTCCAGGTCGTGGGCGAGGGCGATCCGACCACGACAGAAGGGACGGGGTCCTACACGCCGCGCGCCACGGCCGCCGGCACGGGCCTGCCGCTGACGCTGCGTGAAACCCCGCAGTCCGTCACGGTGGTGACCCGCCAGCGCATGGAAGACGAAAACATGCTGTCTCTGGCCGACGTCATGGCCAGCACGCCGGGCATATCCGTACAGAACTACGACAGCGAGCGCTATTCGTTCAGTTCGCGCGGTTTCTCCATTACCAATTACCTGTACGACGGCGTCCCCACCGACTTCGACACGGGCTATGCGGGCGGCGAATCGTCCCTCGACCCCATCATCTATGACCGCGTGGAAGTCGTGCGGGGCGCCACCGGCCTGTTGACCGGCTCGGGCAATCCGTCGGCGTCCATCAACCTGGTGCGCAAACACGCCACCAGCCGCGAATTCAAGGCCGACGTCAGCGTCAGCGCCGGCAATTGGGACACCTATCGCGGCACGCTGGACCTGTCCACGCCGCTGAACAAATCCGGCAGCGTGCGCGGCCGCATCGTGTCGGCCTACCAGGACAACCATTCCTACCTGGACGGCTACCAGAACAAGAAAAAAATCTTCTACGGCGTGGTGGACGCGGACCTGACCTCGCGCACCACCTTCAGCGCGGGCTTCAACTACCAGGACAACGACCCGCAGCGCAGCAGTTGGGGCGGTTTTCCGCTGTGGTACGCGGACGGCGGTCGCACGGACTGGAAGCGGTCGCTGAATACCGGCGCGGACTGGAGCTCCTGGGCCAGCACCACCTCGGGCGGCTTTGCCAGCCTGGAACACCGCTTTGACAATGAATGGCGCGTGCAGGCCGTGGCGTCCCATTCCAAGCACGAAATGGACGGCAAGCTGCTGTACCTGTACGGCTGGCCCGACCGCGAAACCGGCTTGGGCGTGAACGGATCGCCCGCCTGGTACCTGGGCGACCGCAAGCAGAACAGCCTGGACCTGAAGGCCTCGGGCCCGTTCACGGCCTTCGGCCGCCGCCATGAAGCGGTGGTCGGCGCCAGCTTCACGCGGCAATACGCGGACTTCGACTACCGCGCAGCGCTGGACGTCGCGCCGGTAGGCAACTTCTTCAATTGGGATGGTTCGTATCCCGAGCCGCAATGGAGCGACACCACTGTTACCGCCAGCCGCTACACCACCAAGCAAAGCGGCTGGTACGGCGCGCTGCGCCTGAATCTGGCCGACCCCTTGAAGCTGATCGTGGGCGGGCGCTACAGCACGTGGAAGACGGACTCGGTGGGCTTTGGCGGCGGCGACCATACCGCCTTCGACAAGGACGCCTTCATTCCTTACGCCGGCTTGCTCTACGACATCAACGAGACCTACACCGCCTACGTCAGCTACACGGGCATCTTCAACCCGCAAAGCTACCAGGACCGCAACGGCAGTTGGCTGGACCCGCTGGAAGGCAAGTCCTATGAAGCCGGTATCAAGGGCGAATTCCTGGAAGGCCGCCTGAACGCCAGCGCCGCCATTTTTCAAGTCGAACAGGACAACGTCGCTCAGACCGACCCGGGTTACTTGGTGCCGGGTTCGATCAACCAGGCATACCGGGCCGCACAAGGTACTCGCAGCCGCGGCTTCGACCTGGAGATGTCGGGCGAAGTGACACCGGGCTGGAACGTGTCGGCCGGTTGGTCGCATTGGACGGCGCGCGACGGTGACGGCGCCCCCATCCAGACCAACCAGCCGCGCTCGCTGGTGCGCCTGTTCACCACCTACCAGTTGCCGGGCGATTGGAACCGCCTGACAGTGGGCGGCGGCGTCAACTGGCAAAGCGGCGTCTACACGATTGCCAGCGGTCCCAACGGCGACGAGCGCGTCAGCCAGGGCAGCTACGCCATCACCAACCTGATGGCGCGCTACCGCTTCAACCGTAACCTGTCGGCGCAGTTGAACGTGAACAACGTGTTTGACCGCAAGTACTACAGCCAGGTCGGCTTCTACAGCCAAGGGGCGTGGGGCGCGGGCACCAGCGGGATGTTGACGATGCGCTACCAGTACTAAGATTGGCGGCGCTCATGCGCTTGCGCAGAGCGCCACCGGGCAGTCATGCAAGAGCGCGGTCAAGGGCACTTCGCCCGCCGCGTTCGCGCTGACCTGAGCCCCGGACAACACGTTGCGCAGCGCGCGCGCATCGATATCATCGGGCAGGACCACGCGGGTGCCTTCCCAGTAGCGGCTGGCCTGCGCGGCTTGATCCTTCGTATAGGCCAACAAGGCCCGCGCGCACAAGCGGGGCGCCACGGCCACCACACTGCGCCCCTCGTGGCGGCGCACATACGCGATTACGTGGGCCGCGCGCGGGCCTATGACGGCAAGCGGCGTGCAATCCCCCTGGCTGAACAGGTCGGCGTGGCGGGCGCGCAATGCCAGCGTGCGGCGTATCAGTTGCTGCTTGATGGCGCCACTGCGCCAGGCGGCGGCGTCGGTGGCCATGGGCAGGTCGGCGTCCGCTGCCTTTAGCAACGCCGCGCGTTCGGCATAGTCGACGGGGCGGCGGTTGTCGGGGTCGACCAGGCTGAAGTCCCACAGGTCGGTGCCTTGGTACAGGTCGGGCACGCCGGGTAGCGTGTTGCGCAACAAGGTCTGGGTCAGGCTGTTCACCAGCCCGGCGGGGGCGATGCGCAAGGCCCACGCGCCGATGTCGCGCAGCAGCGCCTGGCCGTCGCCCGGGTCTTGCAAGGCCGTGATGCAGGCGCGGGCGGCGTCTTCGTAGGCGGCGTCCGGGTCGGTCCAGCTTGTGTGGAGCTTGGCTTCACGCAAGGCTTTTTCCTGCCACTGCGCGATGCGTTCAAGAAATTCAGAGACGGACGTGGCGACCTCGGCACTGCCGTCATCCAGACGTTCGGCCGATAGCGACATCGGCCATGCGCCCACCACGCTTTGCAGCAGCAGGTAGCGGTCGGCGGGGCTGGGCGCCCCCGGCTTGGCCAGGCGCGGTATCCATGCGCCCACCATGCGCAACCATTCGTCGGGCGCTTCGCTCAGCACGGCCAGCCGCGCGCGCGTGTCTTCGCCGCGTTTGTGGTCATGCGTGGCGGTGGCCAGCATGGCGTGGGGATGCGTGCGTGCGCGCGCGGCGCTTAGCGCATGGAACGCTTGCAGCGGCAGCGCGAAGCGCGTGGGGCTGGAACCGACCTCGTTGCGCGATAGCAGCGGGCCACGGCGGTAGAACAAGGTGTCTTCCAGGGCCTTGGCCGCCAGCGGCGGGGTCAGTTGCTGGAAGCGGCGCAAGGCCAGGGCGCGGGCGTGCACCACGGCATCATTGGTCTTGTACTGAGCGGTCATGTTCTGATCGCTCGCGTTCTGATCCTCCATGTTCCGATCGGCCTTGCGCCGCGCCGCGCCGCCCAGCCATTCGTCAATCTGTTCCAGCAAGCGGGCGTCGGCGGTGGCGTCGCCCAGCGCTTCCCGCGCCTGGTCCACCGCAACGCGACACCAGTGCGCATCGGCCGCGCTGCGCCCCCCGTCTTCCGCATAGCTGCGGTACACGGGAAACACCGCCAGCAACGCCGTCAGCACGCGGTCGATGGCGGGGCTGGTCCAGTCGCGCGTGCGCAGGTCGTCGCGGGCGATGCGCGTCAGCGCGCGCACCAGTGCCTGCCGTTCGGCGGGGAAATGGCGTGCCAACATACGGTGGCGCGCGTCGCGCAGTTGGGCAGCGGCGTCGCGTGGGTCGCCACTAAGCGCTACCCAGCAACGTTCAAGCTGGGCTTGCGCTTCAGGCGCATGCAGCAGCGCGCCCACCTGGTCCATGAAGTCGTAGCCGGTGGTGCCCTCGGTGGGCCAGCGCGCGTCCAGTGATTCGTCGTCGGCCAGGATTTTTTCAATGATCAGGTAGGCGCCGCCTGGCAGGCCGGCCTGTTTGCGCTCGCCATCCGCTTGCCGCAAGGCATGGCGCAGGCGGCGCAGATAGGCGCCGGGGCTGGCCAGGCCGTCGATATGGTCGATGCGCAAGCCATCCAGCACGCCTTCGCGATACAGGCGCAGCACCAGGCCATGCACGGCATCGAAGACCGCGCCGTCTTCCACGCGCACACCAACCAGTTCGCTGATCTCGAAGAAGCGGCGCCAGTTGATCTGCTCGGGCGCGGTGCGCCACCACGCCAGCCGGTAGTGCTGGCGTTCCAGCAGATCATGCAGCCGCGCCCGGCCCGCGTCGGTGGCGGGGTCGCAGGCGGCGCACAGGCGAGCGAGGTCTTTGCGCGTTGGAACGCCTGTCAGATCGCCTGTTAGATCGCGCTTTAGATCGCGTTTTAGGTCGTCTGTGAGTTCGTCGGCCGCCGACCCGCCAGGCAGCGATCCCGGCGCCAGCGGCAGGCGCTGGCCGCCCGCGTTGATGTGGCACGTGCCCGCGTCCGCATCATGTTCCAGGCGGATGTCGCCCGCCGCCAGGGCCTGGCCATACAGGTCGGGCAGCACCGGCAGCAGCACCTTGCCGCGCAACGCGGGGTCGGGCGCGTCCCAGTCGATATCAAAGGTGCCGGCGTGCGCGCTGTCCTGCCCGTGGCGCAGCACATCCGCCCACCAGGCGTTTGAAGCATGCGCCGCCATGTGGTTGGGCACGATGTCCGCAATCAACCCCAGGCCGCGCGCGCGGGCGGCGTCCGCCAAGCGGCGCAACGCGCTTTCGCCACCCAGTTCGGCGCTGACGCGCTGATGGTCGATCACGTCATAGCCGTGGGTGGACCCTGCGCGGGCCTGGGTGATGGGCGACAAGTACAGGTGGCTGACGCCCAGTGCGGCGTAGTAGGGAAGCTGCGCGCGGGCGTCGTCCAGCGTGAAGCCGGCATGCAGTTGCAGGCGCGCGGTGGCGCGGGGGACAGACGTCGTGTTCATGGCCGACCCCGTAATGCGCGCACCGGACGCAGGCGCGCCTGGCTGGTGGGCGCGCTCAAGCAGTCCGCCACGGACAGCGGCACGCGCTGCCGCCAATTCGGGTGATGCGTGGTGGTGCCGGGCAGGTTCGGCTGGTCCAGTTGGCCGGTCAGGTCTTCCAGCGTCACCAGCATCAAGGGGCAAGGCGTGGCGGCCACAAAGCCCAGCAGTTCGGCGCTGGGCGTCTGGCGCGGCAGCGGCAAGGTGGACGCGGCCGGCGAGCACGACTGCACCGACCGCCACAGGCTGGCGCGGTCATTACGTCGGCCGGTGCGCAGCGCGGCTTCGTCCTGGTCGGGCGCCAGCAAGCGCAGGCGGGAACGCCACAGGATGTCTTGCGCGTGCCACCAGCCTTCCAGCGTGGGCAGATCGTGGGTAGTGGTCATGGCGACGGCATTGGCGGGCCACTGCGAGGGCGGCAGAAAGTCCGTGGCGGTGGCCGATGGGGCAGGCGGGGTTGCGCTGTCCGCTCCGGCTTCAGGTGTGGCACCGGCGCCGCGCATGAACCACAGCACGTCCATGCCCAGCACCCCGTGCGCTTCCAACTGCGCGTCGAAACCTTCCGGCACCGTGCCCAGGTTTTCGCCCACGATCAGCGCGCGGTGCAAGCAGGCTTCCAGTGCGGTCAGGCGCAGCAACTGCTGCAAGGGGTAGCGCAGGTAGCCGCCATCTTGCGGCGCGGCGCCGTCCGGAATCAGCCACATCCGGGCCATGCCCAGGATGTGGTCGATGCGTAATCCGCCGGCATGCGCCAGGCAGGCGCGCAGCATCGCCAGAAAGGCCGAGTAGCCGGAGGACTGCAAGGCGGTGGGCGACAGCGCGGTCAGGCCCCAGCCTTGGCCCAGCGGGTTGTACAGGTCAGGCGGCGCGCCAACGCTGGCGCGTGTCATCAGGTCGGCGTGCCGGCTCCAGGCGTGGCTGCCCAGCGGGCTGCCGCCCACGGCCAGGTCGGCGACCACGCCCACCCGCATGCCGGCATCGCGGCCCGCGCGCTGCACGCGCTTCAGGCTTTCGGCTGCCAGCCATTGGCTGAACATGTGCGCGTCGACATCGTGGGCGTGTTCGGCCGCGTAGCGTTGCGCGGCCGCCGAGCGAGGGTCGCGCAATTCGGCGGGCCATTGCGTCCAGGGCACGGGCGCGTCCGCCGCCAGGCTGTGCTCGGCATGCAGGGCTTCGAACACAGCGTGCTCGAACAGGTCTGCTCCGGCCGCCCCGCGGTAGCTGTCGTAAGCATGGCGCTGCTCGGCGCTGGCGTGGGTGGTGAAGCGGTCGTGCAGGCGGCGCAGTAGCTGATGACGAAACCCCGCCGCCGCGGGCCAGTTGATCAGGGGTTGCGCGTCCAGCGCATGCAGGCGCGCGGGCGTCATGCCCGTCAAAGCATCGCGCATGGCGTCCGCGCCCAGGACGCCGGCGGGGTCGGCGTACAGCGTGTTCAGGAACAATCGGCTGGATGGGGAATACGGGCTGCACTGTGCCGGGTCCGCCGCGAACATGGCATGCACGGGGCTGATGGCCAGCGCATCGGCGCCGGCCGCGCCGGTGGCGACCGCCAGGTCGTGCAGGGCGCCGAAATCGCCAAAGCCGTGCGTGGCCTGCGTCGGGTCGGGGGCCGGGCGTCGCAGGCTGTAGACCTGCACGGCCAGGCCCCAGGCGCGGGCGTCCTGGGCTTGCAGCAGTTCATCCAGCGACGGCGCGCGCGGCGGGCAGACGGCAAGGGTGGTCACCCCGGCCTGCGTATGTACGGTGTAGTAGCCAGGGTCGGCCGGCGCGCGCAAGGTGGCGGCGGCGTCTTGTCCCGGGGTGGTGCGGCCGGAGACGGCGGTCCCGGAGGGGG
>RCUJ01000225.1_pt1 | contig 32462 bp, 21 predicted proteins | sample 2166321 | NCBI WGS metagenome assembly RCUJ01 (sample SAMN09932808, study PRJNA488358) | compost metagenome | feature: garden; material: soil; isolation source: compost soil in an enriched community after 118 h of incubation | place: Germany: Experimental Botanical Garden Goettingen | collected... | reverse complement strand
TCAAATTTTGGAGAGGAAGATTTGCTTTTTATAATATATTTAAGTTTAGAATATCGTTAGGGGATTTTTTGAATTTTTTTTTGAATGCAAATGAAAAATGGGACAAGTTTTCAAAACCTAAATTTAGATAAATATCAATTGGCTTCTGTTTCTTTTCTTTAATTAGAAAATAGGCTTCATTTAACCTTTTTTCGGTAAGCCATTGTCTGGGCTTATTTCCAAATATCTTAATGAAATCTCGTTTAAAAGTTGAAAGACTTCTTCCTGTAAGAAAAGCAAATCGTTCCAGATTAACATTAAAACGGAAATTTTCAATCATGAATTTTTCCAAATCAATTTTCTCAGGTATTCCAAAATTGAAATAGACATTATTAAGGGTCGGGTAAATTTGTAATAGTATTAATAACAACTCTTCTCGTTTAATATCTGCAAAAACTGCATCTAATAATTCGGTTTCATTTGTATAATAAGGTTTAAGTGAATTTGCAAAGTTGTCAATCAAATTATGATTAGTTTATTTTTCTCAAAAATTCCAATTTTCGTTTAGCTTCATAACAAAATTATAGTTCTGTTCATAATAATCATCCCATTCTTTTGAATTATTAGGGTCGTATTCCGAAGTTATAAAATTTCCATAATCCATGATAAAACCATAAGGATTGTTGAACTTAAAAGTTATTTTTCTAACCATTAAATCATTTTTTCCGCACGCTTTTGAATTGTACAAATTACCTTTATAGATATGAAAGCAAGAATTATTAAACTCAACATCCATAGGACTTCTTTTACGATCAAATTCAAGAGCATAGGTGCTTTTATCAAGGAATTCATTGAGAACAGTTAGATTTTTTGGCTTTTGTTGTAAAGCATGCGTAATTATAACAGTATAATCAGGAAAGGATATTAAAACGGTATCATTTATTACATTACTCCCTACCTTTTCTTCAGACGGATAACCTTCTCTTCTCAATAACTCAATAAATTTGCCGGTAACTCTTTCGGTCGTTTCATATAATATTTGGGGAGTTTTTCGATTTTTCAATCCATAATCATCTTGATCTTCTTTACATAAATCATTTAACTCTTGTTTTAATTTGAAGTTCAAATTATTTTTGGTCAACTTACAAATAGAGTCGTACTTAATTATGAAACTTTTCCATTCCGAATTTTTTCTTAGACCATTAAAAATATTGGAATTGAAATACGGCAATTCAATACCTTTAAAGGCTAGTTTTTCACCCCACCAAAAAGCAGCTTTGAAATCTCTTGATAAAATGGCACATCGAATAGCGTTATGAATATCTCTAGCAAATAGAAAGGGATAATTTTGACTAAGCAAATAATATTGTTCTTTTGCTTTAGCATACTGCCTCATTAGAATAAAATTCTCAGCATTTTGAGTATAGGTGTAATACTTGATTTCTTGTGTTCTTTCTTTTTCGATATCAGCAACCAGCTTATTCTTGATCATTAGAATTTTGCAGTCAGTCTCTCGTTTTTTTGCGGGCTGTTTGTTTTTGTTCGGGCTATAAATCATTGATCCCAAATCAAAAATTTCTGAATAGTGTTCCGTTAAGCCAATCACAAGCAGTGTGTTTTTTGCAACTTTACCACTTATTTTAAAAAGATGCCGGCCTTCAAGAGCTGTTCTGTAATAGTTATAATTCTTAAAATAAAAGGCAGGAAATTTATCCAGTACCGTAAATTCATCTATCTCTTTGTCGTTTAATGTTGATTCTGTGCTATCCTTGTTTATAATAGGGTAATAACAGGCGTTACCAAAATAACAGGCATTTATAGTGTCAGTTTTTTCTCCTATAAACAGATCGACATGATTTTGATTTTTACCATTTCTTAGCAGGTTCTTCAAATTACCGCTTACAAAACCTTCTATATTTACGACACTGTCATTTACACTATAAGTACACTTGCTTATCTCTACATTTAAAAAGCATTTAGACCTGCTTTCAGTAAAATCAAAAGTTTTATAATCCCTACTTTTAAAAGTTACTCCATAATTGACAATTCCTTTATAATTTCTGTCATCAACAAAATAAGGTAAGGTATCCATAGCATTAGGCAGCCACATGTTCTTATACCATCGTAATTGATAAACTTCATTAAGTACTTTGTTTTTTTCAAAATTATCTTGATCATATGTTTTATAATTTGCCTGACTTTGTCCCCATGATAAACTGATAAAAACAACATTTATAAAAAAAAATAAAGATAATATAACTACTTTTCTCAAATTATAATTTGCTTTAAGGTGAATATTAACAACTTTAAAAATTCAAAAGAGAGTCTGAACGTATTTTGATAATTCAGACTCTTAAAAAGCTCTTTAAAACTTTCAGGAAGTACTATAATTCCATTAACATAAGCTAATTCAATGTTGCTAATAAGTAGTCCTTTAGTCATTAGCTATGTTCAATAACTTGTCTTTGCTTCAGGCGAATATAAGAAATATTTTTACTACAATTTACTAACCTTTTCGAAATAGAAATTAAAGTGCTTTATTAAAGTTATTTCATTGAAATCTTCTTCAAGTCATGTATGAAATGGTTCGTAAACAGATTCGTAAGGACCACCAAAAATTACAAACCTCCAAAGTCATTAGATTTTAAAGGTTTTTTATGCTTCAAAATAATTGAACGTATATGTGCTTACAGTTTTGCTGACATAAAAGATAAGTTTACCTTTTAAGTTTTCTAAATTCCTATATTAAATAAATACTAAAGGTCATTGTTATCCAAAGTCTATTATTCTTAAGGGAGTATATTTCAAACTTATGTTTACTTTAAGTTATCGAGATGTTGAGGAAATAATGAAAAATAGGCGGAGTATTGAGCAAGATCATCGTTTTATCATGTGGAGGATTTTAAATGGATTAGGATTTAAAAACTTGGAATCTGCTAAGAGAACTTTAAGCGGGATTGATTACAAAAAAAAGTTAGTCGATCCCGGAATAGCTAAGTTTTAATTTTTCTGCTCCCAGTATAATTTGATCTGTTCAAAGAGTAGTTGATTTATGATTGATAGAACCAACTTTTGAGGTTGATTCCTGTGTACCTGAGGATATTTACAAAACCTACGCTTATAAAAAAAGTCTAAAAATAAATTCAAGTTTATTTTTAGACTTTTTTATTTGTGCCGCATGTGATACAAATTTTAAATCATTTTTATTCAAGGTTTTAAGAAAGTAGTTTGTTTTTAAGAAGCAAGCAATGTAAAATAAATTTTATATTTTATCTAAATTGGGTTAATGCCAAGTTTTAGAGAACTTTTTAGAATGAGAGAACTTTGTCGTAATGGTTTGAAAGGGATACAACGCTATTCTTTAATAGATGATTGTAATTTAATTTTTTGCTTTTTGAATACGATTAAAATTTGCAAGTTTTTTCCATTTCGATATAAAAAGATTGATTGATTTATTAGGATGTATTTATATGCGAAAACATCTTCTCTGGTCTATTCAATAAGTTAATAAAAAGAGAAGGGAAGAGGTTGGTCTGTTGTGACTGATTTTTGTTTTGAGGTCAGATATTGATTTAGTTTTTTCCTTTTGCCAAGAGTAGTAAAAAAAGCATTTTGTTATAAAATTAAAAATTGTTTTTTTAGAATGATTTTTAAAAATCGAAAGTTATTACATGAGCTATCTCTTGTTGATTTTAGTGGGTTTGTTATTTTACTAGGTATTTTGAATTTTATTGTCAAATACTAAAAAAAAACTTTGGATAATTATTTTAAATATAATTTATACTTATATGTAAGAAAATAATTAAAAGTGTAAAAAGGAAGTATGCTTTTGTGTTTAAGTGTGTGAAGTAATATTTTGTGAGTTAAACGGTATGATTGCATTTTTTATGAATAATTAAATAGTCCATCATAATAATTAAATACACTATTTTTTTTAAGAGGGAGATAAAATATGTTTGTTAAATATTATATAAATATTTTGGATTTCAAAAAACAACCAAATTTGAAGTTTGCTTTTTAATATTTATTCCACACATTAACAAATATGAATCTTTGAGGTGTATTATTTGAATAATTCAATTACGCCAAACAGGTTTTAATAAAAAACGCCTATGATTAAAAATTGAAGTTATGATGATGATTTGTCACGAGCAAATCTAAGATTGTTTAACATTTTTGCTATTAAAAAAACTAGAACTAATTATTATTTGTATGAAAAAAAAACACATTAATTATTTTTGTATATCCCAAAAAGAACCCTTAAAAATGGGGGGATATATAAATCCATGTAAAAAAATGTTTTTGACTGCAGTAATGTTTTTATTTACATGCCTGTCGTTTGCCCAAAATAAAGTTGTTATTTCAGGGAGAGTATTGGATATTAAAGGTTTGCCTATTCCTGGTGTTTCAGTATTAGTGCAAGGCACTAAGGAAGGTACTGTAACTGATTTCGATGGTGGATATACATTGAGAGATGTAAGTTCAAATTCTACTTTAGAATTTACCTACGTAGGCATGGAATCTTATGTAATAAAAGTGGGCAGCCAAAAAGTTATCAATGCCACATTAAAAGAAACCGCATCGGCGCTTAGTGAGGTAGTAGTTGTGGGATTTGGTACCCAAAAGAAGTCTAACTTGACTGGTTCTGTCACGCAAGTTGCAATGGAAGATATCTTGGGAGATCGTCCTATTACTACTGTAGGATCTGCACTTCAGGGTGCCGTACCTGGACTTACTGTTACTAATCCCTCAACGCCAGGGGCAGCTGCCACCTTTAATATTCGTGGTATAACTTCTATTAATGGAGGAGGTCCGCTTGTATTGATTGATAATGCTGTTGGAGATATTAACGCGTTAAATCCGGAGGATGTTGAATCGGTTTCGGTACTTAAAGATGCAGCTTCTTCAGCCATTTATGGTGCCAAGGCAGCGTTTGGGGTAATTCTTGTTACAACTAAGAAAGGAAAGAAAAACACTAAAACAGCATTTAATTATAACAATAATTTTGCGTTTTCCAAATCGATCAATGAGGTTGAACAGGCTTCTGTCCCAGATATTTTGCAAACCTATGCCAATTGGAGCAGTACTGCTTCTACGGCAGGTCCTGAAGGGCAGGATTATAATAGATGGGTTGAGTATGCAAAAGATTATCAAGTTAATCCTGGGAATTACCCAGCAGACGGAAGATATTTGTCACCAGACGACGGTAAATATTATTTTCTAAAGGATAATGATCCTCAGAATGCGATATTTGATGATCATGGTTTTCAAAACACCCATAACTTTTCAGCCAATGGTGGTAGTGATAATATTACCTATCGTATGTCATTAGGAAGTGTTTGGAATGATGGCCCACTGATTACTGATAAAGATAAGTATGAAAGAATAAATGTTGGATCTTATGTGAGTGCTGATTTAGCAAGCTGGCTAACCACTTCCCTTGATTTTAAATACAATACCTCGGAAAAATCGTTGGTTGATTATGGAAATATTTATACTCCTAAACAAAGATATTATCCTGTTGGTACAATGATGAGTAAAATTGCAGGTGATACAAACTTATATCCTGTTAATACACCAGAAAATTATATTTTGTATGGAGAACCAACTGTAAACATCAGAAAAAACACTCGTATTTTTTCAAGAACCGTTATGACTCCTTTTAAAGGATTTGAAGGTGTTGTCGAATATGGACAGGATGATTATTTCAGAGACGATAAAACGTTTACCAGAAGTACCAATATGGTTGAGATTAACAGAAATATGTTTCCATCAGTTGGTACACCTTCGTATACTAATAATAAAGGGAATAATTCATTGACAAATTTGAATGCGTTTGCATCTTACAGTTTTACTAATCCTAGTGGAGATCATAGATTTAAAATTTTACAGGGTTTTTCTCAAGACAGAAGTTATACTGAAAATTTAAATGTAAATCGTAAAGAAATCATTAACGCTGATTTACCTTCTATCAGTGGAGCTGTAGGTGAAATTCTTGCCGATGATTCATTTGTTGATTTTACAAGCCGAAGCAGTTTTTATAGAGTAAACTACAACTATAAGGATAAATACCTTTTCGAAGCTAATGGTCGTTACGATGGTTCATCAAAGTTTCCAAAAGAAACTAGATATGGATATTTTCCTTCGGTTTCCGCAGGATGGCAGTTGGCCAATGAAAATTTCATGAACTGGAGTGATAATTGGTTGAATGAATTTAAATTCCGTGGTTCTTGGGGGCAAATTGGAAACCAAAATATTGCTGCTTATGGATATTCTCCAAAAATGGATTCGTACAGAGCACCTTGGATAGTTGGAACTACACAGCCTGCAACACTTGGGATGCCTCCTTTAGTTCGTGCGGATTATACTTGGGAAACAGTTGAAACTTCTGAAGTTGGACTTGATTTGGCAATGTTTAATAGACGTTTGAATGCTTCTGGTGCTTATTATATTCGTAAAACTATAGGTATGTTGGCTCCAGGTATGGAATTTCCTTTGGTAGTAGGTGCTGCTGCACCACTTCAAAATGCTGCGGATTTAGAAAACCGTGGTTGGGAAGCATCTGCCAGTTGGAGAGATAAAATAGGCAAAGTAGGATATTATTTAGGTTTCAATGTGTATGATTCTCAAACTGAAATTACTAAGTATGATAATGCTTCTCTTTTGTTAGGTTCTGGTTATTATGTTGGCCAGAAAATCGGTGAAATCTGGGGATACAGAAACGATGGGTTTTATACGATCGACGATTTTAAAGACGGATGGCAAACAGGAACTTGGGCGCTTAAAGATGGTATAACCTCTATAAAAGGAACAGCCGTGCGTCCGGGAGATGTGAAGTTCAAAAATTTAGTTGATAATGGGACTTCTGTAGCCAATCAGATTGATTCAGGTGTAAATACAGTTAATGATCCAGGAGATAGAGAAATCATTGGGAACAGCGCTGCGCGTTATTCTTACGGAATCAATGGTGGAGTAAGTTATGCAGGATTTGATTTTTCTTTCATGATGAATGGTGTTGGGAAACGTGATGCTTGGATATCTGATGAATTATCATTTCCTATGGCCAATAATACTTCTACTGTATATGCTCATCAATTAGATTATTGGCAACCTATTGATGCTGCGAATGGAGATTGGAATCCTGTAAATCCTAATGCGAAATACCCTCGTATCTATAATGATAATAACAATAGGGGGAGTAATGTTCGAATTCAGGACAGGTATTTGATGGATGCTTCTTACTTGCGTTTGAAAAATGTAACATTGGCATATAATTTACCTTCTCAAACAACAAAAAAGATTGGGTTTAATGCAGTTAAATTTTTCTGCTCTATAGAAAACCCATACACTTGGTCGCATGTTGAGGATGGAAGAGATCCAGAGAGTTTAAGTTGGGGATATCCTTTTTACTCAACTACATCATTTGGTCTAAATATGACATTTTAATAATGAAAAAAACAATGAAAATGAAAAAATATTTTTTAGGAATCGTTGCGATGTTGGCTTTAGCGAGTTGTAATGATGATTATTTAGAGAAATATCCGCAAGATTCGCTTTCTGAACAAACGGCTTTTGTAACGGCAGATAACTTCAAGACTTTTAGCTGGGGGTATTATGGTGTATTTACCAGTGGTAATTTCTATCGTAATTTGCACGCTAACCTAGATACCTATAATGGTGATTTTCTTGGGGGATATCTTGGCTGGAGAAATAAGACGGTTGATGGTAATCAAATGCGTACCCAATTGAAAACCACAGGTACTTCAGGAAATGGTTGGGTATTTACTGATGTAAAACGTTGTAATTTAATGCTTCAAAATATTGACGGAAGTCAAATGTCACAAGCAGATAAAGATCATTACCGTTCGGTTGGATTGTTTTTCCGTGCCTTTTCTTATTATGAGTTAATTTCCCGTTTTGGAGATGTGCCTTGGATTGACAAAGTTGTTGAAGAAAGCGATACCGATATTATTTACGGACCACGTACACCACGTAAAGAAGTGGCTGATCACTTGCTGGCTGATTTACAATGGGCTGAAACTCATATCAGACCTACGGGCGACGGAGCCAATACTATCAATACGGATGTGGTTCGTGCTTTGATGTCCCGTTTCTTCCTTTTTGAAGGGACTTGGAGAAAGTACCACGAGCTAGGAGATTCAGAGAAGTACTTGGATGAGTGTATCCGTGTATCTCAGTTATTGGCTAATAAATTCACAGCCATCTCAAATAACTATGATGCTTTGTCTAACTCATTGGAATTAAAAGCTTATCCGGGAATTATCTTGTACAAAGAATTTGTGCCAGGCGTTATTACGCATAATAGTAACCGTTATGAAAGATCTGCTGCATTGAGTTATGATATGCCTAAATGGACAGTTGAAAATTACCTTTGTAAAGATGGTAGACCAGTTTCAACCTCAACTGTTTATCAGGGTGATCAAAGTATGTTCAAGGAATTCCGTAATCGCGACTATCGTTTACTTGCGACTGTAGTACCTCCATTTAGTCTTAAGGCTAAAATAGTAGGTGGTAAAATAGGTCCAGACTATAGTGAAGCGACTCCTAAAATTTATAATGCTGTAGGGTATAATGTTGACGCTAATGTGCCGGACAATATGGAATTCAATGATGTATTGAAAGTGGCATTCCCTGGTACTACAAAACGTGTGCCTTCACTTTGGTTAGATGGGTCTTCTGGTACTTATAATTCGCCAAACATTATAGATGTAGGGTTCCCACAGATTGGTTCTTACAGTGGTTATACTTTATGGAAACACTACAACACTTTTGACGATATGGATGCTGGACAGGCTGCTGATAAACCGCTGTTCTGGATTGAGGAAGTGTTGCTTAACTTGGCAGAAGCTAGTTTTGAACAAGGGATGTTTACTCAAAGTGTTGCCGATGCAACTATCAATAAATTGAGACCAAGAGCAGGTGTAGCCAATATGGTGGTTGCTACTATCGATGCCGGATGGGATACCGCCCGTGACCAAACTGTTAATCCTGTATTGTGGGAAATCCGTCGTGAGCGTCAATCAGAGTTGATGGGACATGGTTTTGGTTTTCAGGATATTCGTCGTTGGAAAAAAGGGCCTTGGTATATGAATAAACCTTTGCTTGGTGTTTATGTTACAAGAGCCAACTATAAGAATTTAGATGCTAACGGTAACCCTACAGCAGTAACAAATGCAAAATGGGCTAATGCTTCAAAACTTCAATTGGTAAACAGAGATTTCTCTCCAGCAACAGCAGCAGGTTATGTGAAACGTTTTGATGATCCTACCAAAATTGGTAAAGGATGGCTTGATACGTACTATTTAGAATGGATTCCAACTAATCAAATTGTACTTAATCCTAACATTACACAAAATCCAGGATGGTAATTCTCCGGGAATAAAGATTGTAATTATTTAATTATAATTTAAAACAAAAAATCTCTTGTTTGAGGCATTGATATAATGCCTTGAATAAGAGATTTTCTATTAAAATTCAGAATATGAAGTAGTTTAAAAAACTATCCTTTCGCAGGAATTGAGTTGGTCTGACATTGGGACGGGTTACGCTAAAGGGGAGAACCTCTCTTGCAAAGAAGAAAGTATTTACTGTTTTTGAAAAAGTTTTTTCGATTAAATGTAGTGGAATCTAGCACTTTTGTGGAAACAAATTTAGGCTGACTTTAAAAGTGTCATTATGATGCCAAAGGAAAGTTACCACTATTAGTATAATTACATAATTAGGAAGAAGGCAAAGCTTTTTGATCGAGTTAAATTGCTAATTATGATGATTTAGAGGGTGGAGAAAAACGATATTGTAATGGTGATATTTTCATGTACTTTTTGAACAGACGAGAAAAATAATAAGGATCGTCATATCCCAAATCAGCAGCAATAGTTTTAATCTTAATCTCAGTGGTAATCAGTAGAAGGCATGCTCTTTGCAATTTTAAATGGATAAAATAATCTAATGGCGACATACCCGTTGCTTTTCTGAAAAGTAAAGAGAAATGGGAAGTCGACAATTTGTTCATTATCGCTAAATCTTCCAAAGTCAGTTTTTCGTCTAATTTTGCTCTCATGTAGACTATGGTATTGTTTATTAAATCCTTTTCATCCTGTTTTTTTTCATCGATATTTTTATCAGGAAATAAAAAGGAAGAAACAAACTGGTATAAACATAAATTTGCCTTACAGATGTTTTCTTTACCATAACCCATTTCCAAGTTTTTGTACATTGAATCCCACAGTTCTATGCCCTTTTCATTAAAAGAGATTTGTTGCGGTCCATCAAATAGGTTAATATCAAAACTGCGATTAAAAGTATCAATGTCATGACCACTGAAATGAATCCAGTATATTGTCCAAGGATCTTTTTCATCTGCTCCATAGTAGAGAGGTTCTTTGGTTGCTGGAATAATAAAAAATTCATTAACTCCTACTTCAAAGCGTTTGTCATTAATGCTATACCATCCTTTGCCACGCAAACAATAAATTAAGATATTATCATTGCATCCGTTTTTTCGTTCTCTGAAATGATAGGCTGCCTTGGGGAAATATCCGATATGGGTGATGTATAAATGACTTAATACAGGATTTTCTTTTATGGCTTTTTGCCAAATGTTATCCGGTAATGATATTAATTTTTCTCCTTGAAACCCGTCACTCTGCTTAAAACTTTTCATGTTATTTTGGATATATAAAAAAGCATTTAGTGCTAAAATACAATTTTATTTTATTTGAGTGCCAATTTTAAAAAGATTTGCAAATTATTTTATAAATTAATTCTTTGATAGATTCGGTAAATGTTTATTTTATAGGTAATATCTTGATATTCTATTAGTAATCGGAATAATATTGTAAAAAAAATGAATATATATGAAAAATTGTTCGCTTATATAGTCAGTAATTGGATAGTGGTGAGCAGCAAAATGTTACTTAAAAATTTCTACAAAGCAATTTTTTATAGTTATTGCGATAGGTTTGTTTTTGTTTTTAATAAATAGTAATATAGTCCATTATAATAATTGGATATACTATTTATTTTCAGGAAAGAACAAGATAAATTTGTTTTGGTTATCCGAATAAAATTTTAAAAAATGAAAAGTCTCTTAAAACAAATGAAAATGCATCGATTAAGTCTTAAAGATGGTCAAAATGCGAGTTCGTATTGTTTTAAAAAATCAGTTTTAATTGTTTTGTTTTATTTAGTATTTTCTATGCCTGTATATTCCCAACAGCTGAGTGATGTAGGAGTTCAGCAGTTGGGTTCAGGTGTTAGGACTTCAAAAACTGTGATTGATGGTTTTATGGATAAACGCTTTGGGATGTTCATTCATTTTGGTCCGGTAAGTCTTAGGGGTACAGAAATTGGTTGGAGTCGTGGCAAAGAAGTGCCAACTGTGGAGTATGATAATCTGTACAAAGAGTTTAATCCTGTTTTGTTTAACGCCGATGAATGGGTAAAAACGGCAAAGGATGCAGGGATGAAATATCTCGTGATTACGGCAAAGCATCATGATGGATTTTGTCTTTGGCCAACGGCTTTTTCGGATTATAATATTACGAATTCTCCTTTCAAGAGAGATATTGTTGGGGAGTTGTCAATAGCCTGTAAAAAGCAAGGACTGGCATTTTGTATTTATTTTACTGTTGCCGATTGGCATGATCCTAATTATACGCAAGACCAACCAGGTAATATGGATCGTTTTGTATTAACAATGAAAAATGAATTGAAGGAAGTGATTACCCACTATAAGCCTTATATGTTATGGTTTGACGGTAATTGGGAAAAGCAATGGAAGCTGGAGCACGGAAAAGAACTTTATCAATTTATCAAAAGTATCGATAAAGACGTAATTGTCAATAACCGTTTGGGGAAAGGTGATCATTCGTCTTTTTCATCAGAGTCCGTTGGGGATTATTTGACACCGGAACAGAAGGTTGGGGAATTGAATATGGTAGATTCTTGGGAAAGCTGTATTACGATTTGCAATCAATGGGCTTGGAAACCCAACGACAAAATGAAAACCTTGAAGGAATGTATTCAGACTTTGGTGAAAACAGCTGGCGGTAACGGAAATTTACTGTTTAATGTGGGACCGATGATGGATGGAAGGATTGAAGCCAGACAAATAGAGCGCCTTAGAGAAATGGGAGCTTGGTTGACTAAATATGGAACGACCATTTATGGAACCAAGGGCGGACCTTATAAACCGAACAATATGTATGCAACAACCCGAAAAGGAAATTTAATCTATCTGCATATTTTTGAAAGAAATTCAGATAAACTTATCTTACCGGCTTTGATGGATGCAAAAATAAAGAAGGCCTATTTTTTTAATGGTGAAGTTGTGTCTTTTGCCCAAAATAAGGATTTTGGTGTATTGATTAATTTGCCAAAGGTTTTGCCTGATGCAGTAAGTTCAGTAATTGTTTTGGAACTGGATAAAAATGCCGAAAAATTAAATATTATAAATAATTAACCGAATTTAAATGATTTTCAAGACTTCAACAGCTGATGCTCGCTATCCTTTGGGAAGTGGAGCGGGGAGTGATGCCATTCACAGGAATCCTATCTATTCTTATGCCGTAACACATTTGCATGACGATAGTGGGTATACGGGAACTGGATTTGCTTTCACCTTAGGTGAAGGAAATGATTTGGTTTGTAAGGCTGCACAATTTTTTGCCGATCAATTAAAAGGAAGAGACATTGAAGAGTTAATGTCTGATTTTGGAAAAGTTTTTAATGAGCTTTCCAATGAGCAGCAGTTTCGTTGGTTAGGCCCCCATAAAGGAGTTGCTCATTTAGGATTAGCTTCGGTTACAAATGCGTGCTATGATTTATGGGCAAAGAAAAGAGGAGTGCCGCTTTGGAAATTGTTGATCGATTTGAAACCGGAGGAAATTGTAAATACCTTGGATCTTTCTTATTTGGAAGATGAAATGACCAGAGATCAGGCGATTGAATTGCTGAAATCGAATGGAACAGGCAAAGAAGAGCGCTCAAAAATTATAGATAAAGGATACCCAGGTTATGATACCTCGATTGGCTGGTTTAATTACAGTGATGAGAAAGTAAGGGAAAATGTCCATAAAGCGATGGCTGAAGGATTTACTGCCATGAAATTGAAAGTGGGATCCAAAGAATTTGAACGCGATATTCGTCGTTCACACATTGTAAGGGATGCCGCGGGTGATGCTGCGACAATTATGTTGGATGCCAACCAACAATGGACATTGCCACAGGCGTTGGAAATTTGCCCTCAATTTTTATCGATGAATCCGTATTGGATTGAAGAACCAACGCATCCCGATGATGTGTTAGGACATAAAGTTTTGGCCGAGGCGATTGCACCAACAAAATTGGCGTTGGGAGAACACGTACCCAACCGCATTATTTTCAAAAATTACCTTCAAACCAAAAGTGCAGGATTCATGCAGGTGGATGCCGTAAGGGTTGGTGGTGTGAGTGAGTTTATTTCGGTAAGTTTATTGTGTAAAAAATATGGAATTCCAGTAGTTCCCCACGTAGGCGATATGGGACAATTACACCAGCATTTGGTATTGTTCAACCATATTTCGATGGGGCATGAAGCCTTGTTTTTGGAACACATTCCTCATCTTCAAAAACATTTTGTGAACCCGGTAGATATTAAAGAAGGGGTGTATAGGACCCCAATGGAGCCAGGAAGTAGTTGTGATTTAAAAGAATTTTCAAAATAAAAAATAACGATTAATTCTGTAAATAATAGCATTTTACCAAATAAAATATTAGTCATATAAGTTTTTTGTCGAAACAAAATTAAGTACAACAAAAGTTCATTTAATCTAAAATATTTAAAACATTTTTAACTAGATGACCTTTTTTAACCATTAATTGACAAAATATTAAAAAAACTTAGATGACTTATATGGTAAAAATTAAATGCCCACTATTTTAGAATATAGTCAGAAATATTAACTAAAATTTAATCAGATAGTCAATGATAGAAACCACAGATCTTGTTATCAGTGTTTGTTACGTTATTGGGATCCTTATTGTAGGATTATCATACGGTATTCACCATAAAAGGAAAAGTCGGGCGAATGCTGCCAGAGAATATTTTCTAGCTGGAAAATCATTAAAATGGCCTTCGATCGGTTTAGCCTTATTTGCCACAAATATCTCTACAGTGCATTTGGTAAGTCTTGCTCAAAGTGGGTTTGATTCCGGTTTGCTTAATGGTAACTTCGAGTGGATGGCCGCGTTTACACTGATATTGCTGGCTTTATTTTTTACCCCATTTTATATAAAGTCAGGGGTTGCTACATTGCCTGATTTTTTGGAGCGAAGATATGATCGTTCCAGCCGGGACTGGCTGGTGGTTGTTAGTATAGTATCTGCTATTATTATCCATATTGCTTTTTCGATGCTAGCAGGAGGTATTGTTTTGAAAACCCTATTTGGCGTAGATCTCTATACAAGTGTCATAGTGATTTCTGTAATTACGGCTATTTATACAATCGTTGGTGGTCTAAAAGCCGTTGTGGTGACTGAGTCAATTCAAACTGTAGTGCTGATCACGGGAGCCGCAATTATAAGTTTTGCAGCTTATTTCAAAATGGGAGGTTGGCAGCCTATGGTTGATGTATTACAATCCACAAACGAAATGGATAAACTGTCGATGCTTCGTCCGCATGGTGATGCCAGCGGTATGCCCTGGTATGCCGTTCTTTTGGGCTATCCAGTGCTTGGAATCTGGTACTGGTGTGCCGATCAGACAATTGTTCAGCGCGTGTTGGGAGCAAAAGATGAAAATCATGCAAGAGTAGGGCCTCTGTTTTGTGGGTTCATCAAAATATTGCCTGTTTTTATTTTTATTCTTCCGGGCTTGTTTGCTTATACATTGGCGCAATCCGGAAAATTGGATATTAGTGCCTTACAATCTATGGACGAGACTGGAAAAATAATCACTAACAGCAAAGGAATTTATACCCTAATGATAACTCAATTGTTGCCTACCGGACTGGTTGGTGTTTTGGTGGCAGCGTTATTATCTGGCTTGATGAGTCAGATTTCAGGAGCCTTAAATTCTATTTCAACGATGTTTGGATATGACATATACAAACGATATCGGCCTAATACAAGTGACTTAAAATTGGTTCGCGTGGGCAAAATAGCAGCTGCTGTTGCATTGGTCGTTTCTTTGATGCTATTGCCATTGCTTAACAAATATGAAAGCATTTTCAATGGATTGAATGATATTATAGCACACATAGCCCCTCCAATTACCTGTGTGTTTCTTTTGGGTATATTTTGGAAAAAAGCGTCAGCACAATCTGCTAAACTGACTCTTTGGATTGGGTCTGCGTTGGGAGCAATTGTGTTTGGGGCAAATAAAATATTTATAGACACTCCAATAGCTCAGATTCCTTTCATGATGATGGCTTTTTATCTTTTTATGGCTTGTTTTGTTATGCAGGTGGTTTTCTCATATGTGTTTCCGGTTCAACATACGCTGCAAAGTGAAAAACTATACTGGAAATCTATTCTTGAACCTTTGCAAAGTCCAGGTTGGAGCGGGATTGGCAATTATAAAACACTCTCAGCATTATTACTTGTTTTGATGGCGGGGCTATTTTGGATTTTTAGATAGCCAAAAAAAATAGAAGCAGTATGAAAAAGATAAGTAGTATCATAATAATGATGATGTTGATTCAGGCTTTGGTCAGTTGTCAGGACGAGAAGAAGGAAGAATCAATTCGGGGGATTAAACGTGTGGGAAGTGTCACTGGAATAAAACCAGATAAAATAGAATATTATAAGAAACTACATGCAAAGGCATGGCCAGGTGTTCTAAAAAAATTAAAGGAATGTAACATTCGAAATTATTCGATATTCTTTCAAAGGATTGAAGACAAGTATTTTTTGTTCAGCTATTTTGAATACATCGGTGTTGATTTTGACAAGGACATGAAAAAAATGGCTGCCGATAAGATTACCCAACGCTGGTGGAAAGAGACCGATCCAACACAAATTCCTTTACCGGAAGCGGCCAGTAAAAATAAAGTTTGGACCAATATGGAAGAAGTATTCCACATTAATTAAAAAGTTTAAAATACACGTTCACTTATGCAACTATTAGCAAATAAGATTATATTTCTCACGGGAGGATCAATGGGGATTGGTTTGGAATGTGCAAAAAAATATGCCGAAGCAGGCGCCAAAGTTATGATTATGGCCGATGACGAAGATTCATTGATTGAATCAATAAAAATACTGGGGGGGGAACATAGTTCTTTTTTGGGAGACATTTCTAATGCATCGGATGTGGAAAAGGCAATTCAGTATACTTTAAATCAATATGGAAAGATTGATGTAATTCACAATAATGCGGGTATCGCTTATCCCTCAAAGTCATTGGATGAAACCGATGAACACGAATGGGATAAACTTTTTGATGTCAATCTCAAAGGTGTTTTGTTTACGACGCGATATGGTTTGGAATCTTTAAAACAAACACAAGGATGTATTTTGAACACCAGTAGTATTGTTGGAGAGATCGGCCAGACAGATCATGCAGCGTATTCTGCAACAAAAGGAGCTTTAAATTCGCTCACGAAATCGATGGCTCTGGATTATGCCAAATATAAAATAAGGGTTAATGCTGTGGCACCAGCCGGAGTATGGACAACCATGTTACGAAAATGGGGGAAAGAACAAAAGGACGTAGCTAAAATCGAAAAATACCTGGATGATATTCATGTTTTGGGCTATTGTCCCGAAGGAGATGTAATTGCTGATGCCTGCGTATTTATCGTTTCGGATAAAGCCAGATTTATTACGGGTAATATTATGCCGGTAAGTGGGGGTGCAGAGTTGGGATATAGACGATTAGACTAAAATAGTCAAGGATTTCTGATGTGAAAATTAATTTTTGAACATTACACAGTCAGTCAATGACAAATAATTTTTATTTAAAAAAATAATAGTATGCAAAATCTAAAACTTATTATAGTATTCTTTTTGATGCATTGTTCGGTATCAGCACAAGACAATTTGGATTTTCAAAAATTAATTGGACAGGTTGATAGCTCGGATTTTTTTTCATCTCCGGACTATTATACCTGGTGCAGTAGTGTCGTGAAAGGGGAAGACGGTAAATATTATATGTTTTATTCGCGTTGGTCACACGGAAACAGAACCGGAACCGATGACCCGATGAATTATATTTTTAATGGTTTTAGCGGATGGAATAAGTATTCCGAAATAGCTCTTGCCGTTGCCGATAAAATTGATGGACCTTACAAATACGTGGCTACTGTACTAAAATCCAAAGGCCCTAACTCTAACGACTGGGACAAATTCACTTTTCATAATCCGCAAATACGAAAGTTCAAGAATACTTATTATCTGTACTATATCTCAAATTCATATGACCCAACTTTGTTTGAGAATGACAGCAAGAAAACTAAGGAATGGAAACATTGGTTAAAATACAATTGTACCCAAAAGATTGGTGTTATAAAAGCTAATCGCATATCGGATTTTATTGCAGGAAAATACACAAAACCCAAAGATCCATTAATGCAACCGGATAATGTTAAGACGTTTGAAGTGACTACAAATCCAACTGTTACCAAAGGACACGACGGGAGGTATTATATGATGTTTAAATCCCGTAAACCAAATGTGGGGAATATGACATTTTGGATGGCTGCAAGCGATACCCCTGATGGAAAATTTACCATTATTAGTGATGTGTTTACCAATGCGGATATGGCTTGTGAGGATCCGTGTATGTGGTATGACAAAAAGCGAAAAAGATATTATGCCGCAGTAAAATATTATTCTAACAGCAAAAAATTAGTGCCTCAGTTTGGAGCATTGGCACTTATTACATCAGAAGATGGCGTGAATTGGCAAGGAGCCAAGAATCCTTTGATTTCAATGCGTGAGCTAAAAACGAAAGACGGTAATATCGAATTGGCTCACTTGGAACGTCCTTTTGTTTATATGGACAAAAAAGGAAAACCAATAGCTTTATTTGCTGCTGCAACAATAAAGGAACCTTCAAAAGGAGGGGAACACCCAACATCAGAATATAATTCTTTTGTGGTTTGTTTTAAATTGAATGAAAATAAAAAATAAAATGAAAAAAGGAATTCTTGTTATTGGATTGTTGTTTACCGTGCTTATTCAGGCCCAACAATCAGTAAATATAATACCACAACCTCTTAGCTTAACCATTAAGAAAGGAAGTTTTGTCATCGATGCCAAGACATCAATAGAAGCTTCATCTTCCGATAAAGAGGTGCAAAAAGTGGCGCTGTTTTTTGAAAATTATGTAAATAATGTTTCTAAGGTCAAAATTAAAAATACAGCCGGTAAGAATGCCAAAAAAATCAGTTTTGTGATTGAAAAAAGTAATGAACTTGGTGATGAGGGCTATATCATAAACGTTTCCCCGGAAACGGTTGCCGTAAAAGCAAATACCTCAAAAGGATTGTTTTATGGGATGCAGTCATTGGTGCAAACCCTGCCTTTGGCTAAAGGAAATGATTTGGTTCAGATTCCTGCCATGGACATAAAAGATTATCCCCGTTTTCAATGGAGAGGAGTGATGCTTGATGTTTGTCGTTATTTTTTGACCGTGGACATGATGAAGGAGTATCTGGATTTGATGGCAACATATAAAATGAATGTGCTTCATTGGCATTTGACCGAAGATCAAGGTTGGAGAATTGAGATAAAAAAATATCCTCGATTGACAGAGATTGGTTCTGTACGAAATGGAACCATCATTGGGAGATATCCCGGTAAAGGAAATACAAATACACCCGTTGGAGGTTTTTATACACAAGAACAGGTTAAAGAGCTGGTTAAATATGCCTCGGACAGGGCAATAACCATTATTCCGGAAATTGAAATGCCTGGTCATAGCAGTGCTGCAATTGCGGCTTATCCGGAGTTGAGTTGTTTTCCTAACGAAAAAACTAAATTTGGCAACCATCCTTTTTCGTTAAAATCAGTAAAAGAAGCCTCGGAAGGACGAATCAAGTTTGTTCAGGAAACTTGGGGTGTTTTTGAGGATGTTTATGTTCCCACGGAATATACTTTTAAGTTTTTGGAAGATGTAATTGATGAGATTTTACCTTTATTTCCTTCGAAATATATTCATATTGGAGGTGACGAATGTCCTAAGGATGCTTGGAAAAGAAGTGAGTTTTGTCAAAATTTGATAAAAGAAAAAGGCTTGAAAGACGAACATGGATTACAAAGTTATTTCATCACCCGAATGGAGAAATATATTAACTCAAAAGGTAAATCCATAATTGGTTGGGATGAAATTTTAGAAGGCGGTTTGGCACCAAATGCGACCGTGATGAGTTGGAGAGGAGAAAAAGGAGGAATCGAAGCGGTAAAATTAAATCACAATGTGATTATGACACCGGGAGATCCTTGCTATTTGAACCGCCCTCAAGGAGATCCTGAAGTGGAGCCTGTAGGAGGTTGGGGTGTTAATACATTGAAGAAAGTGTATGCCTATGAACCTATTCCTGCTGAACTAAGCTCAGAACAAGCAAAATACGTTTTGGGTTCCCAAGGGAATTTCTGGACAGAGTATATTCCGACTTACGAACATTTGCAATATATGACACTTCCTCGTCTGCTTGCTTTATCGGAAGCGTTATGGTCTCCAAAAGACAAACGCGATTGGAAAGATTTTAGACAGCGTTTGAATCCGCATTTCAAAAGCTTTGAGAAAAAAGGACTGAAATATTCAAGGGGAGATTTTAGGACAGAGATAAAAACTGCCACAGTAGATAATGTTTTGTCTATAGTGCTTGAGACGGAAAATCCCGATGCCGTAATTTATTACACTACGGACGGAACTGTTCCTACAACTGCCAGTCTTAAATATGTAAAACCGATAGCTATCGACAAATCAATTGCGATTAAGGCTATTACAGTTTTGGAAGGTAAAGTGATGACCGTAAAACCTACAGAACAATCTTTTGTCTACAACAAGGCTTTGGGAAAAACGGTAAAATATGAAAAAAAATACAGCAGTTCTTACAAAGCCAGTGGAGAAAAAGCCCTGATTGACGGAATTAAAGGAACAAAGGATATTACCAAAAACTGGCATGGATTTCAAGGAAACGACATAGTGGCAACGCTTGATTTGGGTGATGGAATCATGACGAATACTATTTCGTTGGGTTGTATCCAGAACTGGGCCAAGTGGGTGTTTTTACCACAGTGGGTGAAATTTGAAGTATCGCAGGACGGAGTTAATTTCAAAGAAATAAAAACGATTACTAATACGATTGCCCCTACCGATAAAGAAGTTGTCCTGAAAGAATTTAAAGTTGAAATACCACAGCAAAAAATTAAAATAGTTCGCGTTACAGCCAAGAATTTAGGAGATACACCGACAGGTCATACGGAAGAAAAGCAAAAGCCTTGGCTGTTTGCTGATGAAATTTTGATTAATTAAAGTTTGAAATAGATATGATACGATTTAATAATAAGATTGTTTTACTATTAATTGTCTTTTTGGGAATGATGACAGTTAATGCCCAAAAAAAGAAAGTCAATAATAAGCCCAATGTAATTGTCATTTTATTGGATGATATGGGTTATGCCGATACAAAACCTTACGGTAGTGTAGGGTATGAAACGCCAAACTTTGACAAATTAGCCAATGAGGGAATGCGTTTTACCCATTTTTATGCAGCCCAAGCGGTATGTACAGCTTCAAGAGCAGCTTTATTGACGGGCTGTTATCCTACCAGAATTGGTGTTGGATTTGCATTGGCCCCTTGGGACAAAACGGCATTGAATCCAAAGGAGGAGACTATCGCTGCCCTGCTTAAAAATGAGGGCTATGTAACTGGGATGCTAGGAAAATGGCATTTGGGGTCGAAAGCTCCGTTTCTTCCAACTCATTACGGTTTTGACACTTTTTACGGTATTCCGTATTCACACGATTACTGGCCTGTGGATTATAAAGGAAATCCAGTTCCTAAAGACACACCAAACGATTGGCGTGCCACATGTCCTGTTCTCCCGATTTATGAAGGAGATACTCAAGTGGGGACTATACCAACATTGGAAGAGGCGTCACAGCTTACCACAACACTTACCGAAAAAGCTGAAGCATTTATAACCAAAAATAAAAAGAAACCTTTCTTCTTGTATTTGGCTCATCCACTACCACATGTGCCATTGGCCGTTTCTTCTAAATTTAAAGGAAAGTCGGGCGCAGGACTGTATGGTGATGTTATCAGTGAAATAGACTGGTCTATCGGGAAAATAATGGAAAGCCTGAAAAAGAACGGAATCGATAAAAATACATTACTGATTGTAACTAGCGACAATGGCCCTTGGCTTTCTTATGGAAACCATGGAGGATCCACCGGAGGTTTAAGAGAAGGAAAAGGAACCGCCTGGGACGGAGGAACCAGAGTGCCTTGTTACATCAGCTGGCCGGGAAAAATTGCCCCGGGATCGGTATCCAATCAATTGATGACCAATATGGATATTTTGCCAACAATTGTTGCTGCAACAAAGGTACAGTTGCCAAAAGAAAAAATAGATGGTCTTGATTTTTTACCTTTATTAACTGGTAAAACCAATAAATCTCCAAGAGATGTATTTTATGTCTATTATGATCTCAACAATCTAAAAGTGATACGATACAAAACATGGGAGTTGGTTCTACCGCATAACTCACAGGCTTATAGTCAAGCGTTACCAGGAAAAGATGGAACTCCCGGGAAAGTGCCCCATGTAAATGTACCGATGGCATTATACGATCTTATCCATGATCCGGGAACTATACAAGATGTACAAAGTCAGTATCCTGAAGTGGTGGAAGAAATTATGAAGTATGCAGAACTGGCAAGAGAGGATATGGGAGACGGACTCACCAAACGTGTTGGAAAAAATAACAGACCTGCTGCCAAAATGCAATAAGAACCAAAATAATTCTTAAAAAAGATTTTTTTGAATAAAATAAGTAATTGGGAGTTATAAAAAAATTAAAAAAATGAAAAAGGCTTTGTCTACCTTTGTGATACTACTGTTGCTTTGTAGTTTTAATATTGATAAGTTGGTGATTGAAGTTGCCAATACGATTAAAATTACCGAAACAGATACTAAGGATTCCATAGTGGTTAAGGCTGCCCATATAGTTCCGACATCCAATCAGTTTGAGGCTCTAAAACGGGGATATAAGGCGATGATTCATTTTGGCCCCAATACATTTACAAATTCGGAGTGGGGAACAGGGATGGAAAATCCTAATGTTTTCAATATCCAAAATCTGGATACCGATCAATGGTGCAAGAGCATCAAGGATGGTGGAATGAAAGGCGTGGTAATGGTGGCCAAACATCATGATGGCTATTGTTTGTGGCAAAGTCGCTATACAGATCACGGAATTATGTCTTCAGCTTACCAAAAGGGGAAAGGGAGTGTGATTAAGGAATTGTCAATTTCTTGCCGGAAATATGGATTGAAATTGGGAATCTATCTTTCGCCGGCGGATTTATATCAGATTGAAAATCCAAAAGGGGTATATGGCAATTTAAGTCCAAAAACAGAACGAATTATTCCGCGTCCCGTTGCGGGTCGTCCATTCGAGAATAAAAAGACTTTTAAGTTTGTAGTTGATGATTATAATGAATATTACCTCAATCAACTGTTTGAATTGCTTACAGAATATGGTCCAATAGATGAAATTTGGCTTGATGGTGCCACTCCCAAGACTAAAGGAGGTCAAACGTATGATCGAGCAGCCTGGAAAGAAGTGATGCACACCTTAGCTCCAAATGCAGTTATTTTTGGACAGGAAGATTTACGTTGGGTAGGTAATGAAGCTGGAAAAACAAGGGTTAGCGAATGGAATGTCATTCCTTATCCGGGAGAACCTAGCAGCGTAAATTTAGGGTCTGGTTTAACAGCTCCTTCAATGGGAAGCAGAGAAGATATTTATAAAGCGAAATACCTGCATTATATACCTGCAGAAGTAGATACCTCAATTCGTGAAGGATGGTTTTATAGGGATGAAAAAAATCAAAAAGTGCGCAGTGCCGATGATGTTTTTGATATTTATGAACGATCTGTCGGGGGGAATTCGATATTTTTATTAAATATTCCACCCAATCGAGAAGGCAAATTTTCGTCTGCCGATGTAAAAGTCCTAAAAGAAGTCGGTAATCGCATTGCGGAGACCTATGATAAAAATTTATTGATTGGTGCCAAAGGGGCTAATAATATACTTGATAATGATCTTTTGAGTTATGAGTTGGTTAATTTGAAGGATAACGCGCTGATAATTACAACACCAAAAGCAATCAAAAGCAATCGTTTCGTAATCCAGGAAGCGGTAACCACACATTCAGAAAGAATTGAAGAACACGCCCTTGATGCTTGGATTGGAGACCAATGGCAGGAAATTGCCAAAGCGACCAATGTAGGGTTTAAACGCATTTTGCGATTTCCAACAGTAAGAACAGCCAAGTTTAGAATCAGGATTCTGGGTTCTCGTTTGCAACCTGCAATTGCCAATGTGTCTGCCCATTATTATGAAATGCGTCCACCACAACTGGATTTTAGCAGAGATATTGAAGGTAAAGTTACCATTGAACCCAAAAAAGAAGAGTTTAGATGGAAGCCTCATGGAGCAGATGTTTTAAATATAGGAAAAAGTGATATGGAAATTCGTTATACCATTGACGGAAGTGATCCAGCGTTAAGTTCCATGCTTTATACAAAACCATTTTTATTGAAATCAGGAAGAGTAAAAGCTATTGCTTTTAGCGGTAATAAAAAGGGTAGTGTTGCTGATGAATTATTTGGAATCATCAAAAAAGATTGGAAGTCTTTGAAAGCTAATAATCTGACTTCTAAACATTCAGTTACTATGGCTTTTGATGAGAATCAGAAGACTTACTGGCAATCTGAAGCGGGAAACACACAATCTCTGACTATTGATTTAGGAAAAGTATATGAATTTAAAGGATTTGCCTATACGCCACAGCTTCAAAATTCTGAAGGAATGATTGAGAAAGGCAGGTTTGAAATAAGTGATGATGGTAAAAGTTGGAAAGAGGTCGAAGAGTTCAATTTTGGTAACTTGATTAACGATCGAACACAGCGAAAATTTTATTTTAAAATGCCTTTAAAAACCCGTTATATAAAAATAGTACCAATCGTAATTGCAGGAGGAAAAGGTGCTGCAACTATTGCTGAAATGGGGATATTAGAATAGTGAAAGCTTTAAAAAAATAAATTACTTAATTATTAATCGATATTAAAATGAAGAAAAAAACACATTTGTTTTGCGCTTTTTTTTCGATGTTCATGTCATTTTTGACTTTTGGACAAGGAACTAAAAAACAACCTAACATTGTTATCATAATTTCAGACGACCATGCCTATCAGGCAATCGGTGCCTACGGTGCCAACTATAAGGCTACGCCAAATATTGATAGGTTGGCCAAAGAAGGCGTTTTGTTCAATAATGCTTATGTAACCAATTCGATATGTGGGCCAAGTCGTGCAGTAATACTAACTGGAAAATACAGTCATAAAAACGGATTCAAAGACAATACCAATTTCCGTTTTGACGGAAGTCAAGATTCTTTCGCAAAGCAATTACAGGCTTCCGGTTACCAAACGGCCTGGATTGGAAAATGGCATTTGGAGACCGATCCTCAGGGATTTAATTATTGGGAAATATTGCCTGGTCAGGGGCAATATTACAATCCAGATTTTCATACAAAGGATGGTGGCGATAAAAGGAGAGAGGGATATGTGTCCGATGTTATCGAAGATGTATCGGAAGATTGGTTGAACAATCGTGATAAGAGTAAACCTTTCTGTTTGGTAATAGGTCATAAAGCCACACATCGTGTCTGGATTCCAGACGCTCAGGATATGGGTAAATTTGATGATGTTACTTTTCCTCTACCATCAACTTTTTATGATGACTACAAGAATCGTGAGGCTGCCAAAGTACAGGATATGAGCATTGAAAAAACGATGATAATGGGTTACGACCTAAAAGTATTCAAAGACAAAGACGATGAGAATAGCCAAGCAGCTATTTCAAGAATGAATTCGGAGCAACGTAAAAAATTCGATGATTATTATGGCCAAATTGCGGCTGATTTTAAAGCCAAAAATTTAAGCGGTAAAGAATTGACCGAATGGAAATTCCAGAGATACATGAAAGATTACCTTAGTACATCTCTTTCTTTGGATCGTAATATAGGTCGTACCTTAGATTATTTGGATAAAAATAATTTAGCAGAAAATACAATTGTGATTTATCTTTCGGATCAGGGGTTTTATATGGGGGAGCACGGTTGGTTTGACAAGCGTTTCATTTATGAAGAATCTTTTAGGACCCCGATGGTTATGCGTTACCCAGGAGTTGTAAAAAAAGGAACAACATCCAATGATTTAGTGATGAATCTTGATATTGCTCCAACTTTGCTGGATGCTGCAGGTGTTGCCAAACCAAAAGACGAGCAAGGAGAGTCATTTTTGCCACTGCTTAAGGACAAAAAAGCCAAGGGACGTGACGCTATTTATTATCATTATTATGAAAACGGTGAACATGCTGTTTCCCCTCATTTCGGTGTAAGAACTAAGCGCTACAAATTAGTTCGTTTCTATGATAAAGTAAAGTCATGGGAACTGTATGATCTGAAAAAAGATCCAAATGAAATTAATAATTTGTATGGACAGAAGGAGTATAAAAAAATCACTGAGGAGATGAATATCCAGCTTAATAAACTGATTGATCAATACGATGATAAAGAAGCAAAAGAAATACTTTCAGAAAAAAAATAATTTATAGTTTATCGAGAATGAGGTTCAATCATATTTACTGTTCATAGTTATTTTGGTAATGGTTATGAAAAAAAAGAAAGAAAGATACAACAAGATATTCGCATAATTTATTCGATGTTCGCAGTGTACCTAATAATTCATCATTGAAAAATATTTTTAGCAGGTGATTGCACCTTATTCTGATAATACTTTCGTTAAAAGCATATGGCAGTCAACCGGCTGTAAAGGTTATAAAAGAAGGAAAAAGAGCAGAGTTGAGAATTTTTCCATGGTTTGGCTGTCTCCTTTTATTTGATATCAGCAGCACACCTGAAGCCTGTATGCTCCAGTGAAGTATCAGGAGAGGACATCATACGTGCCGATACTCTATACCCGGAACAGTAATCTTTATTACATAAGTATGAACCACCTCTGATCACTTTTACAGGGACTCCTGGCTGGCTGGGGTCATCGCTTTTATGTGGACCTTTAGGGTTTTCGGTGAAGACCCCCTCCAAACGATGATAATAGTATTGGTCATAATTATCAGCACACCATTCCCAAACATTTCCAGCCATATCATAAAGTCCATATTTATTAGGCTTATATGATTTTACAGGAGCTATACCGCTGTATTGATCGGTTTCTGTGTTTTTATAGGGAAAGGCACCATCCCAAGTATTTGCTTTAGGTTCTCCCTCGTAAGGTTCTTCGTTTCCCCACGGGTATGTCTGATTTTCTAATCCCCCTTTTGCTGCAAATTCCCATTCAGCTTCAGTAGGCAATCTTTTTCCAGCCCAGTGGGCGTACGCATTGGCGTCGTACCACGAAATATGGACCGCCGGATAATTCTCTTTTCCTTTGATTGTACTTTCTGGTCCGTATGGGTGTCTCCAATTAGCTCCACCTGTCCAACGCCACCAAAGTCCCGGATTTTCTAATGGAAGGGGGACCTCCGACGCTTTAAATACTAATGAAGCAGCAATCAATAAGCTGTCTGCCAGGCGTGGTGTGCCAGGGGGAAGTTGTTTTTTTAATTCTTCCCATGAAGGTACTATTTCTGCGGTCGTTATGTAACCGGTAGCTGTAACAAATTTTTCAAATTCGGCATTGGTAACCTCAGTCCGGTCTATATAAAAGGAGTGGATTTTAACTTGATGACGCGGGTATTCGTCACTTCTGCCCTTGTTATCCGATGCACCCATATAGAAAACCCCTCCCTCAATATGAATCATATTTGTATTTGGGTTTATATTATGCGCTTTAGGGGCATTTGTGTCATGTGTCAATGCAAAGCGCTTTGGTAGGTTAGTATGGCAACTTAAATCAGAGATTAAGGAAGTTTGATTTTTGGGACTATCCTTACAGGTGGATAAAAGTACCATAGTACAAAATGTTATAATATTACTTTTCATAAGATATATTCAGATCTTAATAAATAGGGAGAGAGTTTTTTGTATTACACATGTGTAGTGAGGCGTCTTCATAAAGCATTATCGGCTTTAAATGGTAGGCCGCTCAACTCTGTGCCGACTATATTATATTGCCTTTATTAACGGCATAAAGGTATTCATATTTTATATACCTCCAAATTAAAATCAATAAAAAAGTATGTAATTGGTGATTGGTCATTGTTATCCAAAATCTATTATTTTTCAGATTTAATATATAAAAACAATTAAATGATTGGACTATTTAAAAGGTAAAGTTGTCCCTCGTTCTATCAAACTTGTTTTTATGATTTTAGTGGTGAACTCCAAATCCGATTTGCTTTCCAGTCGGTCCACTAACATTTTTGTTGCCACTTCACCAATATATTTACCATGTTGGCTTATCGTAGTTATGGTGGGAGTAACGTGTTGCGGTAATTTTCCGTTGGTAAAACAAATGATGGACATTTCTTCAGGAATTTTATAATTCATGGACTTGATCAATTGTAAAGATTGAATTGCAGAACTTTCCTCCAGGCATAATAAGCCGTCTATGGATTTGTCGGACAGGACAATTTTCATGGAGGTTTCAAGATCTTCTTTTTTATTTAATCGTACTATGATTTTTTCATTGATAGTGATGTTATGGTCAACAAGTGCTTGTTTATATCCTTCAACGCGTAATTTTCCAACGCTTAAATTATCGATAACGGAGACCAATGCTATTTTTTTGCAACCCGTTTTTATGAGGTGATTCGTGGCGTGTCTCGCGCCTTCAAAGTCGTTTACAATCACTTTATCGCATTCTATTTCATCGGTGACCCTGTCAAATAGTACAATAGGAACACCTTCATTTATAGCATTATTAAAGTGATTGAAATTTTTATTGACTTGAGTTTCTTCAGCAATGGATACGATGAAGCCATCGATGGTACCGCTTTTTAATAATTCCACGGTATTTACCTCTTTGTCGTAAGACTCATTCGAAATACAGGAAATTAGATTATAACCTAATTCGGTTGCTTTTTCTTCGATGCCGACAAAAACTTCCGTAAAAAAACTGTTCATGATGTTGGGAATAATGACCCCCAGAGTTTTGGTCTTTTTGTGAAGCAGACTTAAAGCGACCTTGTTGGGTTTGTAGTGGTGTTTTTTGGCAAACTCCTGAATTTTTTCTTTGGTTTTTAGACTAATTTCATGGCTGTCATTCAGTGCCTTAGAAACAGTTGCAATAGATACATTAAACTCGGCGGCAATTTTTTTTAATGTAATTCTATTGTTCATTTTTTGTGGATAATTTGTAGAGAGCTAATTTAAGTTAATTTCCGATATATTTCTGATTTTAGCTCTAAATTTGATAGTGCCATAAAGTCGCGTTTTACAAAAAATTAGGCTTCAGTTAATTGATTTTGGAGCAGAAATATTTGCTTCGCCCGTTCGCCTCGCTCGGGTGGTTTTTTGGGAAATATCGTCCCGCTTTTCGTTTCAATCTCCCGAAAAAAAATCGGGAGGATTTCCACTTCAAACAAAGTTCACTGAACTCCTATGAAAATAAAAGTATAGTGAAGTAATCGAGGCTAAAGAGGAGAGATTTGGCTCTTTTACCATCATTTTAAAAAGAAACCAAGGTAAATAATGAAATTGTAGAGAGAAAAAATTAACCATTAAGGAATTAAGGTTCATTAAGTATTGGTTCTAAATGTTCCTTAATTTCTAAATGGTTTAAAAAAATCTAAAAAGTTACTTAAACCTTTAAGTAGGTAAAAAAGATATTTTTTTTCGGTATGAATGGCTGTTAAAGGCTTGATTACATTGGTGTTGTTGGCTTTGATTTGAAAATTTGGTTTTGATCGTTCTAAAGGGAAAAAAGGGAGTGTTTTATCTTTTTTTATTCAAATTATAAAGAATAATATAATTTTAGCCTTATAAATTTTAATAATATACAATGTACTATATAGGATATGATATTGGAAGTTCATCGGTCAAAGTAGCTTTGGTTGATGCCGCCACAGGAGAAAAAATTATAGCCTTGCATGAACCTGCCGATGAAATGGAAATAATTGCTTTCCATAAAGATTGGGCAGAACAGGATCCGGAACTTTGGTGGGAGTATATTTGCACAGCCACTAAGCGTGCTATCAAAGAAGCCAACATTGATGCTTCAAAAATTTCAGGTATCGGGATATCCTATCAAATGCACGGATTGGTTGTAGTTGACAAAGAAGGAACGGCTTTGCGTAATGCCATAATTTGGTGTGACAGTAGGGCAGTTGCCATTGGAGACAAAGCCTTTGAAGAAATTGGAGCCGAGAAATGTGCTACACATTTATTGAATTCACCGGGGAATTTCACCGCTTCCAAATTAAAATGGGTAAAAGAGAATGAACCCGAAATTTATAAAAATATCTACAAATACATGTTGCCTGGCGATTTTATCGCTTTCAAACTAACAGGCAAAATAGTATCCACCAGAAACAGTTTATCCGAAGGAATTCTTTGGGATTACAAAGAAAACAAGGTTGCCGATTTCCTATTGGACTACTACGGAATCGACAAATCATTGACACCGGACTTGGTTGATAATTTCACAAACCAAGGCGAATTGAGTGATAAGGCGTCAAAAGAATCGGGGCTTCCAATTGGAATTCCAGTGGTGTATCGTGCAGGTGACCAAGCGAACAATGCGTTGTCCCTGAATATTTTCAAACCGGGTGAAGTGGCGGCAACAGGTGGAACTTCGGGAGTTTTATACGCCGTAACCGATAAGTTAAACTCTAAAGAAACTTCTAGGGTAAACAGTTTTGTGCATGTGAATTACACGAATGAAAATCCAATCGTCGGTAAATTATTGTGTATTAACGGAGCAGGAATTCAATACAGATGGTTGCGCAATCATACGGGGCTTGACTCTTATGAAAATATGAACAGAGTGGCTGGTGAAATTCCTGTAGGATCAGATGGGCTTTTGGTGATTCCTTTCGGAAACGGAGCAGAGCGCATGCTGAACAACAAAAACGTAGGTACCCACTTTTTGAATTTAAACTTGAACAAACACAGTCACGGTCATTTGTATAGGGCAGCATTGGAAGGAATTGCATTCTCCTTTGTGTACGGTATGGAAATCATGAAAAATGACAATACGGAGATTAAAGTGATTCGTGCCGGAAATGACAATTTGTTCCGTTCCGAAATTTTTTCAAACACGGTGGCGACACTAATCGGTCATGAAATTGAAATTTATAACACCACAGGTTCGGTTGGAGCGGCAAGAGCTGCAGGACTTTTGGATGGTGATTTTGATAAATTTGGTGCCAACATCACAAAGAATGACCATGTGATGACTTACATGCCATTGCAAAACAAGGAACCATATTTGGAAGCATATAACAATTGGAAAAAAGAATTAGAATTAATAATAACAAAAAATTAAAATAGAAGAGAAGATGGCAATTTTAGGAAACAAAGAATATTACAAAGGAATTGGAGAAATCAAATTCGAAGGAAAAGAGTCGGATAATCCGTTAGCATTCAAATACTATAATCCAGACCAAGTTGTGGCCGGAAAAACAATGCGTGAGCACTTTAAATTTGCAGTTGCTTACTGGCACACTTTCTGTGGGCAAGGTTCAGACCCATTTGGACCGGGGACACAGCATTTTGCTTGGGATCAACCAACAGATGCTATTGCAGCTGCTAAAGAAAAAGCAGATGCCGCATTTGAATTTATTACAAAAATGGGATTTGGCTACTATTGTTTTCACGATTTTGACTTGGTTAGAGAAGGAGCTACTTTCGCAGAATCAGAAAGCAGATTAGCTACGATAACTGAATATTTGAAAGAAAAACAATCCGCTTCTGGAGTGAAATTGCTTTGGGGAACTGCAAACTGTTTTTCTAATCCACGTTATATGAATGGAGCTGCTACCAATCCAGATTTTAATGTATTGGCAAGAGCAGGAGGACAGATAAAATTGGCTTTGGATGCTACCATTGCTTTAGGCGGTGAAAACTATGTGTTCTGGGGAGGTCGTGAAGGTTATATGACTTTGTTGAATACAGATATGGGAAGAGAATTGGATCACATGGGGCAATTCTTGGCAAAATGTAGAGATTATGCCAGAGCACAAGGATTCAAAGGAAATTTCTTCATCGAGCCAAAACCAATGGAGCCATCGAAACACCAATATGATTTTGACTGTGCTACTGCCATTGGATTTTTACGTGAGTATGGTTTAGACAAAGATTTCAAGATGAACATCGAGGTAAACCACGCTACATTGGCACAACACACTTTTCAACACGAAATGGAAGTGGCTGCCAAAGCTGGAATGTTAGGAAGCTTGGATGCGAACAGAGGTGATTACCAAAACGGATGGGATACAGACCAATTCCCAAATAACATCCAAGAAGTTACCGAGGCAATGTTGGTTTTCCTTAAAGCAGGCGGACTACAAGGTGGAGGTATTAATTTTGATGCTAAAATCAGAAGAAATTCTACGGATATGGAAGACGTATTCTTAGCTCACATTGGCGGAGCCGATACTTTTGCAAGAGCTTTATTGACAGCCGACAAAATTATCACATCTTCTCCTTACGAAAAATTAAGAACAGAACGTTACAGCTCTTTCGATTCAGGAAACGGAAAAGCTTTTGAAGAAGGAAAATTAAGTTTGACTGATTTGTACAATATTGCCCAAGAAAATGGGGAGTTGAATTTACAAAGCGGTAAACAGGAACTTTTTGAAAACATCATCAACCAATACGTATAATCGTTTAGGAACAAAAGTTTAGTTTTAGTTATGTTAAGTTAGTTACGTTTACTTTAATCAGATTTAGTGGAATAAAAGCAGTATCGCGATTTTTTTAATTTTTCTGTCCAAAAAGGGCTCTTCAAAGTGTAAAAGATCTTCAATAAAAAGACTCTAGGTGTTCGATTGTCGAACACCTTCTTTTTGTCGTAATTTTATAAATTGACAAAGAGTATTTTATACATTTAGTTTAATGTTTTCTGTTAATCGAAATCATAATTTAATGGGAAGTAGTGAATGTTGGAATTGTAAGCAATTAATAATTTTAGTTAGACCACAGCGATTCGAAGCCCTTATCGTCCACCAAAAATTACAAACCTCCAAAGTCATTTGATTTTGGAGGTTTTTTATGGTTCGAAATAATTGAACGTATATGTGCTTACAGTTTTGCAGACATAAAATAAAAGTTTAA
>RCUJ01000222.1_pt1 | contig 32669 bp, 28 predicted proteins | sample 2166321 | NCBI WGS metagenome assembly RCUJ01 (sample SAMN09932808, study PRJNA488358) | compost metagenome | feature: garden; material: soil; isolation source: compost soil in an enriched community after 118 h of incubation | place: Germany: Experimental Botanical Garden Goettingen | collected... | reverse complement strand
CGCATTTCATCAACCTGTCACGGCGCGAGGCGGACATCGCCATCACCCTGGAACGACCCGAGCGCGGTCCGTACGTGTGCTCGCGGCTGTGCGATTACCGCCTGCGTCTGTATGCGACGCCGGAGTACCTGGCCAGTCATCCGACGATTGGCTGTCGCGAGGACCTGGCCGTTCACCCGTTCGTGACCTACGTCGAGGATCTGGCCTTCAGCTTCAAGCTGCTCTACCTGAACGACCTGATGCCCGGCGCCAACAGCCGCCTGCGCAGCACCAGCGTGGTGGCCCATTACCACGCAGCCCTGGAGGGGCGGGCGCTGGCGATCCTGCCTTGCTTCCTCGCCGGCCCCGATCCCCGCCTGTGCGAAGTGCTGCCCGGTGAAGTGGAGATCACGCGGCAGTTCTGGATGTATTACAGCGAGGACCTGCGCAAGCTGAAGCGGGTCACTCTGGTGGCCGAGTACTTGCGTGCTTGTGCGGAACTGAATCGCCCGCTGCTGATGGGCGAGTCACGTGTGATGGGCTATCTACCGTCACCCTGAGGGGCGACGCATTTCACATCTTGCCGAGTTTTCTCAGAACGGTGCCTAACTCCTGTGTTGAGGCACGCGCAAGTATGGCCAGTTCGTGCCCACGCCGTTTGGCCGTGCAGTGCTGCGCTGCAAATCATCCGATAAGAAAAACAGATACCCGTTTAAGGATTTCCCAGAGGCGGCACAGACAGCTGCGGCTTTAAAGTCACGCCCAGCGTTCGGCTGTCGGGCGGCCTCTGGCCTGCACCGATCTCCAGGCCGTTCGATATATCTACAAAAATAAGAAGGTGAAAAGAATGAGTCACGAGACGGTCGACATCAAGGCGTGGATCGACAACCGACCGGTTGCCGGGTACCAGTGGCTCATCATGAGCCTGTGCTTCTTCATTGTTCTATTCGATGGGTTGGATGTGGCGGTCATGGGCTTTATCGCGCCGTCGCTGATTCAGGAGTGGGGGTTGTCCAAAGCGGCGTTTGGCCCGGTCATGAGTGCCGGGATGGTCGGGCTCGCCATCGGTGCCTTGACCGCTGGCCCTTACGCTGATCGTGTGGGGCGCAAGAAAGTGCTGCTGTTGGCGGTGACGGGGTTCAGCGTCTTGAGCCTGGCGTGTGCGTTTGCGCGTAATCCCTATGAGCTGGCGGCCTTGCGACTATTGACCGGTGTGGCCCTTGGCGCCGCGATGCCCAACACCACCACGCTGCTTGCCGAATACCTGCCAGAGCGCAATCGCTCGCTGTTCATCACCATCATGTTTACCGGGTTCAACATGGGGTCGGGGCTGGGCGGTTTATTGGCAGCCTGGTTGATTCCCTTGCACGGCTGGAAATCGGTATTGCTGGCCGGTGGCATTCTGCCAATGGTGTTGTTGCCTTTCCTCTGGTTGTTGCTGCCTGAGTCCGCACGTTTCCTGGCAGCGCGCAATGCACCAGCCTCCCAGATCGCCAAAGTACTGAACAAGCTTGGGGGCAAATTCCCGGCAAATACAAACTTCACCCTCGCCGAACCCCAGACCCAGCACAAGGCACCGGTGCGCATGCTGTTCACCGAGCGCTATCGGGCCGGCACCCTGGCGCTCTGGCTGACCTATTTCATGGGCCTGCTGGTGATCTACCTGACCATGGGCTGGATGCCGACCTTGCTGCGCGAAGGTGGCCTGTCCATCGAGCGTGCTGCCACCATTACCGGCCTGTTCCAGATCGGCGGTACGGTCGGGGCGATCGTGGTGGGCTGGATCATGGACCGACGCAATCCGAACGGCGTGATCGCCACCTCCTATGCGCTAGGTGGGGTGTTTATCCTGCTGCTGGGGGCTTTCAGCCTGGAATCGAGTCTGCTGGCGCTTGGGGTGATCGTCGCCGGTTTCTGCATGAGCGGCGCGCAGACTGGCCTCAACGCGTTTGCCCCTGGTTATTACCCGACGGATTTCCGTGCAACGGGCGTGAGCTGGATGCTCGGCATCGGGCGTTTCGGCGGTATCTTTGGTTCTCTCATCGGCGGTGCGGTGCTCAGCCTCGGCCTTGGCTTGCCGTTTCTGTTCGCCCTGTTGAGCGTGCCTGCCTTCATCGCCGCACTGGCGATCCTGGCCAACGGTCATGCACGGCGCCGGGTCAACCGGGCCTTGCTGGCGCAATAATCTTTTTCGAACACAGGAACTCGTCATGGCACGTATCATCGGTGGCCTCGCTGTCTCCCATACACCTACCATCGGCTTCGCCGTCGATCACGATAAACAGAATGAGGCGGCGTGGGCGCCGATTTTCGAAGGCTTCGAACCGATCAAGGTGTGGTTGAAGGAGCAACAGCCGGATGTGCTGTTCTACATCTTCAACGACCATGTGACGTCGTTTTTCTTCGACCACTATGGCGCGTTCTCCCTCGGCGTCGATGAGCGTTACGAGGTCGCCGACGAAGGCGGCAATCCACGCTCGCTGCCCGCAGTGGGCGGGCATGCCGCGCTGTCGCGGCACATTGGTCAAAGCCTGATGGCCGATGAATTCGACATGAGTTTCTTCCGCGACAAGCCGCTGGACCATGGGTTTTTCTCGCCGATGTCGGCGCTCTTGCCGTGTGATCCGGCGTGGCCGGTGCAAATCGTGCCGCTGCAGGTGGGTGTGTTGCAGTTCCCGATCCCCAGTGCGTTGCGCTGCTATAAGTTGGGCCAGGCCCTGCGTCGCGCGATTGAAAGCTATCCCGAAGACTTGAAGGTGGCCATTGTCGCCACCGGCGGCGTGTCCCATCAGGTGCATGGCGAGCGTTGCGGCTTCAACAACCCGCAATGGGATGAGCAGTTCATCGATCTGCTGGTCAACGACCCGCTGCGTCTGACCGAGCTGACCCACGCCGAGTACGCCACCCTGGGCGGGATGGAAGGCTCGGAGGTCATCACCTGGCTGATCATGCGCGGCGCGTTGTCGGCCACGGTGAAGAATCTGCATCAGGACTATTACCTGCCATCCATGACCGGTATCGCGACCCTGTTGCTGGAAAACCAGGACCGAGCGGTGCCTGCCGAGGTCAACGCACGTCACTTGCAGCACATGCAGCACCAGTTGGCCGGCATCGAAAAACTCGAGGGTACCTATCCATTCACTCTGGAGCGCAGCGCCAAGGGTTATCGCCTGAACAAGTTCCTGCATCGCATGATCGAGCCGCAATGGCGCCAGCGTTTTCTCGAAGCACCGGAAGCGTTGTTCGATGAAGGGGGCCTTAGCGACGAGGAGCGTGATCTGTTGCGCCGTCGTGATTGGCGCGGTTTGATCCAGTACGGGGCAATCTTCTTCGTGCTGGAGAAACTCGCGGCGGTACTCGGCATTCCCAACTTGCAGGTCTACGCCGCCATGCGTGGACAGAGCCTGGAAGAGTTCATGAAAACCCGAAACCAGCAGGTGCTCTACTCGGTGGCGGGTAAAGGCCCGCGCTGATCATCAGCGGTTAGTTCGGCGGCTCGTCCCGGGCCGCTTTCAATTCTTTTTCTTCCTGATCTTGCTGTGCCCGGTTATGGCGGGCGCAGGGCATTTCCTTTACCCAAAAAAACCGGAAAACAATAACAATGAAAATCGCCGTTAATCATCGAATCGCCTGTTCGCTGGCAGCTATCTGCGCTCTACCGCTGCAAGCGTTCGCCGAGGGCTTCGTTGAAGATGCCAGCGCCAACCTGAACCTGCGCAACTTCTACATCAACCGCAACTTCACCAACCCGGCCTATCCGCAAGGCAAGGCCGAAGAGTGGTCTCAGAATTTCATTCTCGACGTCCGCTCCGGCTTCACCCAAGGCCCGGTGGGCTTCGGGGTGGATGCGCTGGGGCTCTACTCGGTCAAGCTCGACGGCGGCAAGGGCACCGGCGGCACCCAGCTGTTGCCGATCCATGGTGACGGGCGTCCCGACGATGATTTCGGTCGCCTGGCGATGGCCGGGAAAATGAAAGTGAGCAAGACCGAACTGAAGGCCGGGGAGTGGATGCCGGTGCTGCCGATCCTGCGTTCCGATGACGGTCGCTCGTTGCCGCAAACCTTTCGTGGTGGCCAGGTCACTTCGCAGGAGATCGACGGTCTGACCCTTTACGGTGGGCAGTTCCGGCAGAACAGTCCACGCAATGATGCGAGCATGGAAGACATGTTCATGCAGGGCAAGACCGCGTTCACGTCTGATCGCTTCAACTTCGTCGGCGGCGAATACAGCTTCAACGAGAAACGCACGTTGATCGGGCTGTGGAACGCCGAACTCAAGGACATCTATCAGCAGCAATACCTGCAACTGGTCCACAGCCAGCCCCTTGGTGCCTGGACGCTGGGCGCAAACCTCGGCTACTTCTGGGGCCGTGAAGATGGCAGTGCCCGTGCCGGTGACCTGGACAACCGTACCGTCTCGGCGCTGGTATCGGCCCGGTATGGCGGCCACACCTTCTACGTTGGTTTGCAAAAACTCACCGGTGATAGTGCCTGGATGCGCGTCAACGGCACCAGCGGCGGCACCCTGGCCAATGACAGCTACAACAATAGTTACGACAACGCCCGGGAAAAATCCTGGCAGTTGCGCCACGACTACAACTTCGTCGCCCTCGGCGTCCCCGGCCTGACCCTGATGAACCGCTACATCAGCGGCGATAACGTGCATACCGGCGCGATCACCGACGGCAAGGAGTGGGGTCGTGAGTCAGAACTCGCCTACACGGTGCAGAGCGGTCCGCTGAAAAGCCTCAACGTCAAATGGCGCAACTCGAGCATTCGCAAGAGCTTCAGCACCAATGAGTTCGATGAGAACCGGGTGATCGTCAGCTATCCGATCAGCTTGTTGTAGTTTCACTATCGCCGTCGCGAGCAGGCTCGCTCCTACGTTAGACCTCGGTCAACTTTGGGAGCTAGCCTGCTCTCGGATCACCCGGCGAATCATTTCCATCAGGGCCTGGGCCACAGGGGAGTGCAGGCAGCCATTGCGATAAGTCAGACCGATAGCCCGGGTGGTCTGGTTCAGTTCCAGGGGCAGGATGCACAGCTCGCCCGAGGCGATCTCCTGTTCCAGTTGATGGGCGGAGACGGCGGCGAGCATGTCCGAGCGCAACAACAGGCCGCGGATGATTGCCATATCGCCGCTTTCTACTATAGGCCGGGGCGGCGCAATGCCGAATCGGGTGAAACATTCATCAAGCATCTGCCGGGCCGGCGAGCCGGCACGAGGCAGCACCCACCGGGCGGCGCCCAGTTCATCGTGCAGCACGGCTTTCGAATAGAGCGGATGACCGCGCCGCGCCAACACCACCATGTCTTCCGTGAGCAGCGCTTCGCCGACCAGGTCGCTGGCGTAGGCCTCGGGGCGCAGGGCGCCAAAGACGAAATCGACATCACCGGCACGCAACTCTGTCGCCAGTAAATCAAACGGACTTTCGTTGGTGATCACCTGGATGCCCGGGTGTTCGGCCATCATGCGCACCATGGCTTCGGGCAATATTCGGGTGCGGCCCAAGGGCAGGGCGCCGACCTGCACCACGCCTTGCAAGGTACCGCGCAGTGCGGTGATATCGGTCTCGATGTGGCGCAGTTCGTTCAGCGCCCGGCGGATCGGAAAGAGAATTTCGTGGCTGGCGCGGGTTGGCTGCAACCCGCGGGGCGTACGCTCGAACAGCGGTTGGCCGCACCCGCTTTCCATCACTTTGATAGTCGAGCTGATCGCCGGTTGGCTCAGGCCGAGCAGGCTGGCAACGGTCTGCATGTGGCGGGTTTCGCAGAGTTTGACGAACACTTGCAGGCGTCGGGCCTGAAACAGGTACAGCGGCTCGACCGCACGTTTGTCCGCGCCATCGAGCAGTCGCGGCACACTGTCGAGTTCGGCCAGCACGCGACGTGCCCGAGGCAGCAAGCGCTCGCCGAAACCGGTCAGGCGCATGCCGTTGGCGTGGCGTTCGAACAATGGCACATCGAGCTGGGCCTCCAGCTCGGAGATCGACCGGGTCACCACTGACTGCGCGCGAAACAGCGCCACAGAGGCCCTGGAAACACTCCCGTGATCGGCCACCCGGACGAAGGCGCGTACGTGCATCAGGCTGGGCAGTTCGGTGGATTCCATGGGGCACGGACTCTGCAAAGGGGCGTTTGAGCTGGACTATGCCGCTGCCCTGTTTGGATGGCAATAAAAAAAACGCATACCTAAAACACTTCAACGCATTACTCCTGGGGCGGGTCGCAGTGCGATGCTCGTTCGAAACGCAGGAGGAGTATCCGCAATGATCGAGTCACCGAAAAATGCGCTGGTCGTCAGCGCCCACTCTGCCGATTTCGTCTGGCGCGCGGGCGGTGCCATCGCGCTGCATGCGCAACAGGGGTATGCCGTGCACATCGTCTGCCTGTCCTTCGGTGAGCGCGGTGAGTCCGCCAAACTGTGGCGCAAGGGCCAGATGAGCGAAGAAAAAGTCAAAACCGCGCGGCGTGAAGAGGCCCAGGCCGCGGCCGATATCCTTGGGGCCAGCGTCGAGTTCTTCGACATCGGCGACTACCCGATGCGTGCCGACAAGGAAACCCTGTTTCGCCTGGCGGATGTGTTTCGTCGCGTCCAGCCCGAGTTCGTCCTCAGCCACTCGCAGAAAGACCCTTACAATTACGATCACCCGTTGGCCATGAACCTGACGCAAGAGGCGCGCATCATCGCCCAGGCCGAAGGCTTCAGGCCGGGCGAGAAAATTGTCGGTGCACCGCCGGTCTACAGCTTCGAGCCGCACCAGCCCGAGCAATGCGAATGGCGCCCCGATGTGTTGCTGGACATCACCTCGGTCTGGGACAAGAAGTATGCGGCCATCCAGTGCATGGCCGGTCAGGAACACCTCTGGGAGTACTACACGCGCGTCGCCCTGCAGCGCGGTGTGCAGGCCAAGCGCAACGTTGGCATCACCTCCAGCCGCGACATCGTTTATGGCGAGGGCTACCAGAGCATCTTCCCGCGCGTCACGGAGAACCTGGCATGAGCGAGCTGATCGGAAAAACCGGCGTCGTCGTGCGCAACATCGCAAGGGCCGGGCAGGCGTTGGTCGATGAACTGGGGCGCTTCGGTGTCGCGACCATTCACGAGTCCCAGGGGCGAAAAGGCCTGCTGGCGTCTGCGATCACACCGATTCAACGGGGGACGGCCATCAGCGGCTCGGCGGTCACGGTGCTGGTTGCACCGGGCGACAACTGGATGTTCCATGTGGCGGTGGAGCAGTGCCGCCCCGGGGATATTCTGGTGGTTGCCCCCAGCTCGCCGTGCACCGACGGTTACTTCGGCGACCTGCTTGCCACTTCGCTCAAGGCCCATGGCGTACGTGCCCTGGTGATCGATGCCGGTGTGCGCGATACCCACACCCTGCGTGAGATGGGCTTTCCGGTCTGGTCCCGCGCCATCAGTGCCCAGGGCACCATCAAGGAGACCCTCGGTTCGGTCAACCTGCCGCTGGTGTGTGGCGGTCAGTTGGTCAACCCGGGCGACGTGGTGGTGGCCGATGACGATGGCGTGGTCATCGTGCGTCGCGGCGAAGTTGCCCATGTTGTCGAAGCCAGTCGCGCGCGTGCCGACCTGGAGGAGCAGAAGGCCTTGCGCCTGGCCAAGGGCGAACTGGGGCTGGACATCTACAACATGCGCCAACGGCTCGCGGAAAAGGGCCTGCGTTACGTCGACAGCCTCGATGAACTCGGAGACTGAGCATGGGCCAGACACGTATTCCTTGCCTTTTGATGCGCGGCGGGACCTCGAAAGGCGCGTACTTCCTGGCCCGCGACTTGCCCGACGAGCAAGCGCTTCGCGACCGCGTGCTGCTGGCGGTCATGGGCTCGCCGGATGCACGGCAGATCGATGGCATCGGTGGCGGCGACTCGCTGACCAGCAAGGTGGCGATCATCAAGCCGTCCGCGCGCGCCGGCGCCGATGTCGACTACCTTTTCGCCCAAGTGTTGGTCGATGAGCCGCGGGTCGACTACGGCCAGAACTGCGGCAATATTCTCGCCGGTGTCGGGCCGTTCGCTATTGAACGCGCCCTGGTGGCCGTGACGGGTGATGTAACCTCGGTGCGCATTTTCATGGAGAACACCGGGCAGATCGCGATTGCTCATGTACCGACACCGGAGGGTGTCGTCTGCTATTCGGGCGACGCGCGGATAGACGGTGTGCCGGGGTACGCAGCGCCGTTGGTCGTGGAGTTCGAGGATGTCGCCGGCTCCAGTTGCGGTGCTTTGCTGCCAACCGGCAACGTTGTGGATCTGTTCGATGGCGTTGAAGTCACCTGCGTCGACAACGGAATGCCAGTGGTGCTGATCCGAGCCGAAGACCTCGGTCTGAGCGGCTATGAGAGTCCGGCACAACTGGATGCCGATACTGAGTTGAAGGCCCGTCTCGAATCGATCCGTTTGCAGGCCGGCCCGCTTATGCATCTGGGGGATGTGAGCCAGCGCAATGTGCCCAAGATGTGCCTGATCGCCCCGGCACAAGCGGGCGGGGCAATCAGCACTCGCAGCTTCATTCCGCACCGATGCCACACCAGCATCGGCGTGTTCGGTGCGGTCAGTGTGGCTGCTGCCTGCCTGATCGAGGGCAGTGTGGCGGCGAGCGTGGCGTGTACCGTTACCGGCGACATCAAGCACCTCTCGGTTGAACACCCTACGGGAGACTTCACCGTAGAATTGCGTCTTGGCAATGATCGTTTGATGAGTTGCGGCCTGATGAGAACTGCCCGATTGTTATTCGATGGGGTCGTATGTATTCCGTGGACGCTATGGCCAGGCAATCAGGGCCGTTAAACGCTCTGTTCCAAACTATCGGTAAATCGGTGGAAAGGCATGGCTCATGCGCATGAGAACGGGGTAAGGGTCCACTTCTGTCCGGTTTCTGCCTGTGGCGACCGGCTGAAAACGACCCATTGCAGCCGGTCACGAATGGCAGTAACCGTCTGTGGATTCAACCGGTCGATGCAACACAACTAAATTCTGTGTAAGCAGAAGGAGTGTTGCAGATGAAGCAGAGACCTCGGATCTATTACACCGAAAGCCAGAAAAAACTGATGTGGGATCACTGGCAAAAAGGCGACTCTCTCCAGCACATCGCCCAACTATTTGATCGGAACCACTCATCGATACAGCGCATCTTGGCGGAGCCCGGGGGGATCAGACCCGCTGTACGTCGCAGGTCCAGATTGGCGCTGACGTTGGCTAAACGCGAAGAGATTTCGCGTGCAGTGGTGGCAGGTAACTCGATCCGTTCCATAGCCGCGCTGCTAGGACGAGCAGCCTCTACGATCAGTCGTGAGATCAGACGTAACGGTGGCCTAGGAGGCTACCGGGTTAATCGAGCGGATCAGGCTGCCTGGGATCGCGCCCATCGACCCAAGGTCTGCAAGCTTGTTGAGAACCGAGCAGTGGCGCAAATTGTTGCAGACAAGCTTCAATTGCAGTGGTCGCCGGTACAAATTGCCGGCTGGCTGAAGCGCACCTATCCGGACGATACGTGCTATCAGGTGTCACACGAGACGATCTATCGCACCCTCTTCATACAGGCTCGCGGGGATCTGAAGAAGCAGTTGCTTGAGCATTTACGACGAACGCGAGTCATGCGTCGCTCGCGCCATCACACGCAGAAGTAAGAAAATCACGGTCGAATCACAGACGCGGTATCCATCCGCGAACGCCCAGCCACGGCTCAGGATCGGGCGGTGCCAGGTCACAGGGAGGGTGACCTGCTGTGCGGTAGCAGGAACAGCCAAATTGCCACTCTTGTGGAGCGTCATGCCCGTTACGTAATGCTGGTGAAGTTGGCCGGTAAGGATACCGAGACGGTCATCAGCGCCCTGATCGAAAACGCCCGCGAACTCCCCGAGGAACTCTACCAATCGCTGACGTGGGATCGCGGCAAAGAGATGGCGGACCATAAGCGTTTTACGGTGGCTACCGACATCAAGTCTACTTCTGCGACCCTCATCGTCCCTGGCAACGGGGATCGAATGAGAACACCAACGGGTTGTTAAGGCAGTACTTCTCGAAAGGAACCGACCTGGCGGAGCACTCGCAAGCCACACTCAATGAAGTGGCAAGGCAGCTAAATAGCCGCCCTCGGAAAACACTAAACTACGAAACGCCCGCTGAACGATTTAGCCAATCCGTTGCATCGACCGATTGAATCCACAGCCGATAGCGACCTGTCGTAGTAAGTATCGTCTTCGACCCAGTGGTATAAAGGTGCTGCATTAGCACGTGCGTAACCTTTACTGACGCGCTTTTCTGGTTTAGGCGTAGTTGCCGATCAACCACATCACACAGGAAGTGCCCAGCGCCAAAAGCAAAAGCGCGCTGCAAATCCGCGCTTGAAGTTCAATTGTGCAAGGCCTCGATTCAATGGGTTTATCCATTGGATCAACAGGCCGTATACGGACTTTGGTCAGATGACCTGTCGCATAAAACACGCTGTGCATGGCATGTACCCCCCCTTGGGTCGTTTCTGCTCAAGTAGAGGTTGATTGGGGCCTCTTTCCTAGTCAGGAGCAATCTCCATGCCACTGACTTTTCCAAAGCTCATCACGTTCTCGATTACGCTGCGCTCTGTAACCCAATGGCTCTGCGTCAATGCGTTCATCTGATTTACATATCCCGAAAAAAAGTCACTTGTTGCACCTCTGGCATCGGGCCATTGTGGTTCACAAGCGAGGCGAAATGTAGTTTCTCGTTACGGACGCAACAGCGGTTTCCTACTGCGCCAATAACAAAAGGTCACCCGGATTCTCGCGATTTTATGGCTCATGGTCGGCCCTGCCCAATCGACAACAACAATTCCTATTGAGGCGTATGCGAATGAACTATCGAAATGCAGGTCAGTTGGTTACATGTCTTGTAGCGTGCATGAACATTGGCTTTGTCCAGGCGGCTGTGCCTGAAGTATCGAGGCCGGTTCGAATCTCGTTCATCAACTCCTCAGACTCCGATTTCATTGCAGCCGTTTATGGCCAGGCACTGAAGCAGGCGGGATACGAGGTTAAGTATGTGACCGTGGACTCCGCGGCCCAGTACACCGCCGTGCAAACCGGTGATATCGACGTCACGCTCGGTGCCTGGCAAACCACCGGTGTGGAGATGACCAAGGCCGCCATAGCGTCTGGCAAGGTCAATAACTACGGTCCGACGGGCGTCAAAGTCACCGAGGGTTGGTGGTACCCGGAGTACCTCAAGCAATTCTGTCCTGAACTGCCTGCTTTCGAGGCGCTCAAGCAACCCAAGTGCGCTGAAGCCCTGGCCACTGCCGACACCAAACCCAAGGCACGTTTTGTCGATGCCCCTGCTGACTGGGGCTCGCGCTCCGATGTGCGCATCACCACCTATCAACTGCCCTTCAACGTGATCAATTCGGGATCACCTTCCGCGCTGTTGGCCACGTTCCAGGGGGCCATCGATCGCAAGCAGCCAATCCTTGGCTGGATGTTCACGCCGAACTGGTTCACAGAAAAAAATCCCGGAGAGTTCGTGCAGTTTCCCGACACCCGCCTGGAAGTCGACGTGCTGAAACTTGGCAACAAGCAGGCGTTTGCCTCCATACCGGTAGCGGAAAAAATCCTGCAGAGATTCACCCTGAACAAAGAGTCCGTGGCCACGGCGATGGACATGATCGACAACGACGGCAGCTCACCTGAAAACGAAGCCGATGAATGGATTGCCTCCCACAAGGACGTTGTTCAAGGGTGGTCGAAATAGCGCATCGTTGCTGATTTCGTCATCGCTCAAGAACATATACCGAACAGGCGAGCGCCAATCGTCATGGGAGATTCAAGGTGTTAAACCCTATTGCTCATACAGAGCCACTTGCACTCAAGGCAATCGATGTCTGGAAAGTTTTCGGTGCCGACTGCGAAGCGTATTTAAAGGCGCAGGGCAATGCCCGCGATGCACAGGCCCTGGAAAAACTGGGCTACACCACCGGTGTGCGTGAAGCCAGTTTTGAAGTCCGTACTGGCGAGATTTTCATCCTGATGGGCTTGTCCGGTTCGGGCAAGTCAACGCTGCTGCGTTGCCTGACCGGCCTGTATCCCCTCAGTGCGGGCGAGGTGATGATCGCCGATCAATCGCTGGCGTCTGCCACCCCCCAACAATTGATGGATATCCGCCGTCGCAAAATCAGCATGGTGTTCCAGAACTTCGGCCTGTTGCCGCACTTGAGCGTGCTGGAGAACGTAGCGTTCCCGCTGCGCATGAACGGCATGTCACGGGACAAACGCCTGGCCGAGGCGCAGCGGGTGCTGGAACTGGTTGGGCTCAAGGGCCGCGAATTGTTCTATCCCCATGAGCTTTCCGGTGGACAACAACAACGCGTCGGCATCGCCAGGAGTCTGGTCACCGACCCATCGATCTGGTTCCTCGACGAGCCGTTCTCGGCACTCGATCCCCTGATCCGCAAAGAAATGCAGAACGAGTTCATTCGCCTGCAACGCAGCTTGCGCAAAACCATTGTGTTCGTGACCCACGACTTCGATGAAGCCGTCCGCCTGGGTGACCGGATTGCGATTATGCAGAATGGCCAGATTCTGCAAATCGGCACGGCGGAAGATCTGGTGCTCAAGCCAGCCAATGACTATGTGCGGGCGTTTGTGCAAGACATCCCACGGGAGAAAGTGGTGTCGCTGCGAGCGATCCTTGACCCCTTGACAGCGGATGCCGAGCACAACGAAACCTTCGACCTGGATCAGAAAATCGGCAGTGCTGCGCAACGATTGATTTCTTCTGATCACGCCATTGCCGTGAAAGACGCTCTGGGAGTAATCGTCGGCCAGGTATCACGCCAGTCTTATTCACGTTGGTTGAAAAAATGAACAGTCAAGAAATCCCCACCGCACTCGCGGATTCGGTGAATTCGCGAACCCGCTCAACCGAGAGGTCGGGCCGTTCCAGGATGATCAAAGGCATTGCGCTTGTCGTATGCACACTGATCGTGTTGATGCTGGTCAACCGGGTGGACTGGGCGCACAGCATGCCGCAAGAGTGGACCGTGGACGCAGGGAGATACATCACACAACTCCTGACGTACATCACGCAGTTCACGGTTGGCAGCTACACCATCGTCGATATTTCCCGGGCGATATCCGGTGTGCTGGCATTGCCCCAGCGCTTCCTTGGCGGCTTGCTGGTTGAAGGCTTCAGGTTCAGTGTCTTCGGTTCGGCACCGTTTACGCTTCCGCCGATTCCATGGTTCTCGATGGTGTTCGTGCTTACGCTGTTAAGTGCCTTGTTCGGTGGCAGAAAACTCGCACTGTTGGTGGGTGGTTGCCTGGCGTACTTCCTTTTTACCGGGTTGTGGGTGTCAGCCGTCAACACACTGGTCACGGTCGCCGTGGCGATTCCTATCGGGTGTGGCCTCGGGTTGCTGCTGGGCATTCTGGCTTATCGGTACCCAGGGGCCGAGGCGGTGCTCGAACCGTTTTACGACACGATGCAAACGCTGCCGATCTTTTCCTACCTAGTGCTGATCGTGGTGTTCTTCGGCTTCGGACCGATCGCCGGGTTGGTGGCGCTGGTCATCTATGCCATGCCGCCAATGGCACGTATCACCACGTTTGCCTTGCGACGCACGCCGCAATCGATTGTCGAGCTCGCGCAGATCACCGGTTGCACGCCGCGCCAACAGTGCTGGAACGTGCAGGTTCCAGCAGCCCGGGCCACGCTGCTGACCGGATTGAACCAAGTGATCATGCTGACGTTTTCCACGGTCATCATCTGCGCGATCATTGGCGGGGAAGGGCTGGGCGCTGATGTACTCAAAGGGCTCAAGTCCATGCGTTTGGGTGGTGCATTGGTGGCTGGCCTGGCGATCACGCTGATGGCGATCATGATCGACCGTGCCTGCCGTATCTGGATCATGCGCCGGCCCGGACACGGGCAATCGAAGAGAGGCCTGATCACCCTGGTGTGTGTGCTGGTCACGGTCGCGGGTGTCGTTGCCGTTTGGGTCTACCCGCACGTTGCAACCTTTCCGAAGGCACTGGAGTTCGAGCCGGGCAAGTTCCTCAATCAACAACTCAGGGTGTTCAATCTGGCGTTCCAGCCGCAACTTTCCGCGTTGCGCGATGGCGTGATCTCGGGCTTGCTGCGCCCGACCCGCGAGCTGTTCGCCTCGTTCGGCTGGCTGCCCAGCCTGATTGGCTTCGGTGGCCTCGCGCTGATCACTGGCGGGCGCAAGCTGGCGGTCATGGTGGTGCTCATGCTGGGCGCTGTCGCCTGGTTCGGGCTGTGGGACAAAGCCATGGTTTCCCTGTACCTGGTGATCATTTCGACCTTGACCGCCATCGTGCTGGGGCTGCCGCTGGGCATCCTGGCCGGGCTCAATCGCAAGGCGTTCGTCATCCTTGAAGTGGTGGCTGACACCCTGCAAACGCTACCGGCATTTGTCTACCTGATTCCCGTGGTCGTGCTGTTCGAGGTGGGCGATTTCGCTGCCTACATCGCCATCGTGCTTTACGGTCTGGCACCCGTCAGCCGTTACGTCGCCACCAGCCTGCAACAGGTCGGCGACGAATACAAAGAAGTGGCGCGCATGAACGGTTGCAACGGTACTCAGCAATTCTTCCATGTGCTCTTGCCGCTGGCCTTGCCGCAGATCGTGCTGGGTATCAGCCAGACCATCATGTTGTCCTTCGGGATGCTGATCGTGGTCGCGCTGGTCGGTTCTCAGGGGCTTGAGGCCCAGACGCTGTCGGCGATCGGGCGTGTGCAGCCCGGCGAAGGTTTGATCTCTGGCCTGGGTATTGCGGCCCTGGCCATCACGGTCGATCGCATCGTCCGTGCTACCACCAACAAGTTGATGCCCGGCACCAAAAGGGCTTCAGGAGAACATGCATGAGTCGCACCACCACCTATGACTACATCATTGTCGGCGCCGGTTCGGCGGGCTGTGCGCTGGCCGGGCGGCTGTCGGAGGATCCGTCTGTCTCGGTACTCGTACTAGAAGCAGGCCCCAAGGATTGGGACCCGAGGTTTTCCTTCCCTCTAGGGGAAGCCCTGACCGTTGGCAGTCGCTATGACTGGGCGTTCAAATCCGAGCCCGAGCCGGCGTTGCACGGCCAGCAGTTCGAGCTGCCTCGTGGTCGTGTGCTGGGCGGCAGCTCATCAATCAATGGCAAGTTGTATGTGCGCGGCAATGCCGGGGATTTTGACGAATGGGAAGCCTTGGGCAATCCCGGGTGGGGCTTTGCCAGCGTGTTGCCTTGCTTCATGCGTTCGGAACATTGGGAGCACGGCGCCGCACCACTGCGCGGCACGGGTGGGCCTTTGGAAACCACTTTCGGGCATTACCAGCACAGCATCTATCAAGCTTTCATCGACGCCGGAACAAGCCTAGGTTTTCCCTATAACGCGGATTACAACGGGCCGAGTCAGGAGGGATTTGCGTGGTCGCAGTTCACCCACACCCATGAGTCAGTGGCGCGTTGCTCATCAGCGAGAGCGTATTTGCGTCCTGTGCTTGACCGGTCGAACCTGACAGTGATGACCGGCGCGCTGGTCACCCAGGTCCTGTTGCAAGGCGATCGTTGTGAAGGGGTGGCCGTTCAATACAAAGGCAAGACGCTGCAACTACGCTCACGGTTGGACACGGTGCTCTCCGCCGGGGCCTATCAATCGCCACAACTGCTGATGTTGTCCGGGATTGGTGATCCGCAGACGCTGGCCGAACACGGCATCGAAACCCGACACGTACTGCCGGGGGTCGGTCGCAACCTTCAGGACCACTTTGGCTCGACGATCCAGTTCGAAAGCAAAACGACGGACACCTACTTCCGCCTGATGAATCCGTTCAACGCTGCATCTGCCTTGTTGCAATATGTTGTGCGCCGGGAGGGGCCGTTCTCGATTTTCCCGATGAACGCGTTGGCCTTCGTCAAAACGCTTCCCGAACTGTCGCGCCCGGATGTTCAGTTTCTGATGTTTCCCAGTGCGGTAAATCCCAACAGCGCCAACGATCCGTGGCCGCGCAAACACGCGCTGGCCATCCAGTGGGCGGTCTGCCGGCCGGAGAGTCGCGGCGAGGTCACGCTCAACTCGGCCAATCCGATGGATCCGCCCAAAATCATTCATCGTTTCCTCAGCGAGGAGACCGATCGTGCCGCCAACCGCCGTGCGTTTCGCCTGGCCCGTCAGCTCTTTGCCCAAGGCCCGTTGAAAGCACTGGTGGGTGAAGAGGCTGCGGAAAGTCGCGAATGCGTGACGGATGAGCAAATCGATAACTACATGAGCTATCTCTCGGGAACGCATTACCACCCGGTGGGTACATGCAAAATGGGCAGCGACGACCAAGCCGTGGTGGATGCTCGTTTGCGGGTGCACGGGATCAAGGGATTGCGGGTGGTTGACGCGTCCATCATGCCGACCATCGTCGGCGGCAACACCAATGCCGCGTCAATCATGATCGGCGAGCGCGCCGCCGAGTTGATTCAGGAAGAACGCGCCGGCGGCCTGAAAATTTCAGCGTGATCCGTTAGATGTCTTGAACTGTCAGCAGGTAGAAAACCAACATGCAAAACTTGAACTTTATTGAAGGTCGCTGGACGCCGAGCGCTACTGGCCAGACCCTGCCCGTCATTGATCCGGCTACCGAACAAGCCTTCGCCGAGATCCCGCGCGGCACTGCCGAAGATATCGATGCGGCTGTCACGGCCGCTGAAAAAGCGCTGAATGCCGGTTGGCGCAACACCACGGGTGCACAGCGTGCGAAACTGCTGCGAGCGATCGCCCAGGGCATTGAGGCCGAAGCTGAGGCCCTGGCGCAACTGGATGTGCGCGATTGCGGTAAGCCGATCATCGAAGCGCGTTATGACGCGGGCGACGCGGCGCTCTGCTTCAATTATTACGCGGACCTCGCGGAGGCACTCGATGCGCGCCAAGGCGAAGCCATTGCGATCGGCGATGATCGCTTTGAGGTCAAATTGCGCTACGAGCCCGCCGGTGTCGCCGGGTTGATCGTGCCTTGGAATTTCCCGTTGGTGAACGCCGCGTGGAAAGTCGCCCCCGCGTTGGCGGCCGGATGTTCGGTGGTGATCAAACCGTCGGAGCTGGCTTCCTTGAGTACCCTGAGCCTTGCACGCATTGCCGAGACGGCGGGCTTGCCGGCCGGTGTGCTCAACGTGGTGACCGGCCTGGGCAGTGAGGCGGGCGCACGTTTGGCCGGGCATCCGGGCATCGCCAAAGTATCGTTCACCGGTGGTGTCGATTCCGGGCGCAGAGTAATGCAAGCACGGGCCGAGTTGGTCGGTGACGTGGCGCTGGAGCTGGGCGGGAAGTCGGCGATGATCGTGTTCGCCGATGTCGACCTTGATCATGCGGTGGAATGGATTCTGATGGGCTCCCTCTACAACCAGGGCCAGGTCTGCGCGGCGACCAGTCGCGTGCTGGTTCAGGAGTCGGTATATGAAGCCTTGCTGACAAAGCTGCACGCTGCGGTTGTCGGGCTGCGTGTCGGCGCTGGCGTCGATGACACGACCCAGGTCGGGCCATTGATCAGTGCCGCACAGCGTGACCGGGTGGCGAGCATGGTTCGCCAGGGTATCGAGCAAGGGGCGAGGGTGCTGTGTGGCGGTGACGTATCTGCGAGCCACGGCACAGGGTTTTACTATCCACCGACGGTATTGCTGGACGTGTCTCGCGAGAACCTGCTCTGGACCGAAGAGATTTTTGGCCCGGTGCTCAGCGTCACCCGATTCAGTACCGAAGCCCAGGCAATCGAACTGGCCAATGACAGCCGCTTCGGTCTCGCCGCTGCAGTGTTGTGCAACGATCAAGCGCAACGTGAACGTGTGGCGAGTAGCCTGGTCGCCGGTATCGTTTGGGCCAACTGCTCGGGTCCCGCCTTCATTCAGGCGCCATGGGGCGGGGTCAAGCAAAGCGGTTTCCGACGCGGCCTGGGCGAGTGGGGCATGCATGAGTTTCTCGAACTCAAGCAAATCACCACCTATATTAGCGATCAGGCCTGGGGGCACTTCACAGCAGCCAGTTAATTGATTGATTGTCCCTGTTGAAAATTTTGTTGTCGTCTCTCTTTATCAAAGAGAGGCGGCAACTTTTTTTGCGTTTGATTTAACTATGAACACTACGCTTTCATGTTAGCTCAGTTGACCGATTCTCAAATTTAATCAATTGAGCGAAATCGGAATAATCCTTTAACTGTCTTCAGTGGCTGGAACAATAACAACCCTGGAGATTAGCTTTCATGAACCCCATTGATAACGATTTGCTGCTGGATCTTTCCCGTCGATTGATTCAACTGGTGACGTTCGATCCACCGGGCAACGAGTTGCCGGCCGCTCAACTGGTAGCGTCGATTCTGTCCGATTACGGGATCGACAGTGAACTTCAATCCATCGGCGAAAACCGCGCCAACGTCGTGGCCCGTATCAAGGGAAGCGGCAGCCGTCCGGCGCTGATTTTTTCGGCGCACCTGGACACCATCAGCGTCAACGAAGCCGACTGGAGCGTTCCGCCGTTTGGTGCGCTGGTCAAGGACGGTCGTCTTTATGGTCGTGGCGCGACCGACATGAAAGCGGCACTGGCGGCGATGGTTGTTGCCGGTATCGCCGTCAAACAAAGCGACAAGCAATTGCACGGCGATCTGATCCTGGCCTTCAGCGCCGCAGAAAACTCCAGCTGCCTGGGCGCCAAGCATATGCTCGACAGCGGGATTCTAGATGGCTCCGGGGCCTTGCTGGTCAGCGAGCCGACGTCCCTCGATGTGTTCATCGCCGAGAAAGGTGCGTTGTGGCTGCAAGCGACGGCCAAGGGTGAATACGGGCATAACGCCTTTTCCGAAAACCGCACCGGGGATCGCGGCAGCGCCATCCTGCGCATGGCGGAATTTCTCTGCCGCGTGCGTGACCTGAAGATTGAGTCGCCGGTTCACCCGTTGCTCGGTTCTCCAACCGTAAACGTCGGTCTGATCCGGGGTGGCATTTCCTGGCCATTGATTGCGCCTGAGTGCACCGCGAGCATCGACATTAGAACCGTTCCCGGTTTGACTGCAGAGGATGTCATTGCACAGTTTCGCGCCATTGCAGGTTCTCATGTGAGTATCGATCTGGTGGACGTCAAACCACCGGTGGACACCCCGGCCGAACATCCCTTCGTTGACCTGTGCGTGACGTCGGTGGTTGCCGAGCGGGGCGCGCAGCCACTGGTGACAGGGGTCTCCTACTACTCGGACGCAGCGGTCCTGGCACCGGCACTCAATGTACCCATGGTCATCATCGGCCCTGGCGAAGTCGGCAAAAGCGGCTCGGTGGACGAGTATGTCGAACTCGACAAGCTCGAAGCCTCGGCTCGGATTTTCGCCGATATTGCCCTGCGTTACCTGGCTTGAGGGGGGACACATGAGTGAGCTATCTGCACGCCTGCCTTCGGCGTTCATCGACGCCTTGCAGGCCATCGACGAACAATCGGTTGATGGCACCACCAAAGGCTTGCCGCCAGTGCTGTCGCCGATGGCATTCGGTGACATTGGCAAGCAGGGTTGGAATGTGCTGCATGAGGACACCGCATTCCCTGTCGCCGTCCTGAAAAAATCAGCCCTGGCTGGCAATCGCGAATGGATGAAAGCTTTCTTGCGCACGACCGGCGCACGCATTGCCCCGCACGTCAAAACCACCATGTCACCGCAGTTGTTTCGCAGCCAGCTTGAAGACGGTGCATGGGCGCTGACGGCGGCCACGGCCAACCAGGTCGCGGTACTGAGAGCGTTTGGTGTGCCGCGAATCCTGATTGCCAATCAACTGGTCGGCCGCCAGAACATTGCGTTGATTTACGACGAGTTGGAGCGGGTGGAAGGCGCTGAGTTGATTGTGATCGTCGACTCGGTCGCCACTTTGGATGCCCTGATCCGAGGCGCGCAAGGCCGGGAACCGCGACGCAAGCTCGGCGTGTTACTGGAGGTGGGTGCCCAGGGGGGCCGTACGGGGGTGCGCGATTCGGGCGTCGCGACAGAGCTCGCGCAACGCATCGCGCTAAGTCCGGTGGTGGAGTTGCGCGGCCTTGAGTCGTACGAAAGCGTGTTTCCCGGGTTGGCGGAAGAGGCAAAACTGCGTCGGATTGAATCGATGCTCGACTCTATGCTGGCGCTGGCGACTGACTTTCTCCAGGCCGGTTTTTTTGCCCCGGGTGAAGTGGTTCTGTCCAGTGGCGGCTCTGAATATTTCGACCTCGTGGTGCAGCGCTTGAGTGAGTGGCGTGCGCCTCAGGGCCAAGTCGTGGTGATTCGCAGCGGTTGCTACCTGGCCCACGATCACCTTGCTTACGCCCGCGCTTTTGATCGCTTGATTGCCCGCTCGCCATCATTGGCCGGCATTGCGCCTGCGTTGCAAGGCGGGCTTGAAGTCTGGGGCGTCGTGCAGTCGCGGCCAGAGCCGGACATCTTGATTGTCACCGTGGGCAAGCGTGACATCAGTTTCGACTTCGAAATGCCGGTCGCCCGTTTGCACTACAACCGCTCAATGGGCACCAAGCCGCAGCCCCTCGGCGCGGATTACAAGGTGACCCGCCTCAACGACCAGCACGCCTTTGTGGAGTGCCGTGCAGATTCCTCGGTCATGGTCGGCGACCTGATCGGTTTTGGCATTTCCCATCCGTGCACCACGTTCGACAAGTGGCAAGTGATCCTGCTGGTCGACGACGACTACAACGTTGAATCGGCGATTCGCACGTTCTTCTAAATTGGAGTTTCCCATGACTGTGCAAATAAACAGCGTCCAGATCACCGCACCCAATGGTCCGGCGTATGGCGAACAGTTACGCATCGGCTTGATCGCGCTAGCGGCAGACATTGCCATCGAACGTGACTTTCACCGTATGGCCGCGACTGACGACGTTAGCGTTTTTACTTCGAGAATTCGCCAAGGCGAGCCGAATTCGGAAGCGACCTTTCGCGCATTCGAAAGCGAGATACCCCATGTGGCGCGCCTGATCCTGCCCAATTCGCGGCTGGATGTCGTGGTGTTTGCGTGCACCGCGGCGTCGATGCTGATAGGCGCACCGCAGATCGAAGCGGCGGTGCGCCTGGGTCGTCCGGGTGTTGCTGTGACCAATCCAGCGACCGCTGTGACCGAGGCGCTGAGAGCGGTCGGTGGTCGCCGCATTGCGATGCTCACGCCATACACCCAGTCGGTGACCGAAACGGCGGTAACGTTCATGCAAGGGCAGGGTTTTGAGGTGCACAGTGCGGCTTGTCTGGGAATCGATCTGGACGATACTCATGCGCGCATCAGCGAAGAAGTCTTCTTCCAACAGGCGCTGGAACTGGACTGGAAGTCGGTGGACGCGATTTTCCTGTCCTGCACGGCCATTCGCTCATTGAACGTGATCGAACGGCTGGAGCGTGCCACCGGCAAAGTGGTGATCACCAGCAATCAGGCAACGTACTGGCATGCGTTGCGCCTCGGCAAGGCCAGCCCCTCGGTGAAAGGGTTTGGCCGTCTGTTCGAGTTCTGATCATGGTTGTGCCGGCTTGCTGCCGGCACTTTTGACTTCCTTGAGCAGCCAGTCGCGGAAGGCAAGTACCGACGAGCTCGGCACTTTGCGGTGCAACAGCAGGTAGTTACCGTGGCACTTCACGCCGACATCCGACAACACCACCAGATTCTTCTGCTCGATGTCGGCCCTGACCAGTTCGACCGGGCATAACGCGACGCCATGACCTGCGATGGCCGCAGTACTCATCAAGTTGAAGTCTTCATAAATGATGCCGCTTAGTGGCGCCGCCAGATCCAGCCCGGCGGAGTGAAACCAGGCAGTCCAGATATTGCGGTCGTTGTCGTGAAGCAAGGGCACGCGGGCTATTTTTTCCGGTGTCGAAAGGTCGCCGTATCGCGCCACGAACGAGGGGCTGCACAAAGGGCGCGACTCACCGGAAAACAACGGCACGCCGACTTCGCTACCGGTGACAGGCGTTTCCTGGTATCGGATCAGTACATCGCAATCAGCGCGCATCTCATCGGTTTCATGGGGGGCATAGATCACCCGGATGTCGATATCAGGATGCGCCGCCATGAACCTCGGAAGGCGAGGGATCAACCACCGTGACGCAAAGGAGGCGACGGAGGCGACCGCAATGGACCGGACATTCTTGGCCCGGATCACGTCCTCGCAGAAGTTCTGGATTTGCTGGAAGGAGTCGGTCAACAGGTGTGAAAACTGCTCGCCGACCGGAGTCGGGACAACGCCTCGACCGACGCGTTGCAGCATGGGCACGCCAAAATGGTCTTCCAGCTGTTTGATTTGGTGACTGATCGCCGGATGCGTGACGTTCAGCTCTGCTGCAGCTTTGGTCACGCTGCGTAAACGTGCAGTTGCTTCGAATGCTCTGAGGCTGGCGAGTGGAGGAATCGTCGGCATTGGATGTCCCTCTATTACAGCGTTTAATCGTTAGTTTGATTTACAGGTTATCCGAAAATTGTAACTTGTATCAAGGGCGTTATTCGCTGAATCTTCGGGTGTGAGCTTTGGCTTGTAAAGATAAAAAATCCTGCTGTTCGAGTGGTATTAATAATAACTAAGTGACTGTCTTTGCTGGGAGTTTGAATGAGTAACTCAGGTGTAATCTATGAGCGTATTTCGGCCGCCGGTATAACGCTTGTGCCACCGGGAAAACCAGCGGCTTCTTATGTTTCGTTTGTTGAGACCGGAAAACTTCTGTTCCTGTCCGGACATGTTTCCAAGCGCGACGGGCAGTCCTGGGTTGGCCAACTGGGCAAGGACATCGATACCGCAACCGGCGTGTGCGCGGCTCGCGCAATCGCCATTGATGTACTTGGGACGTTGCAGGCTGCCACGGGTGATCTGTCACGTATTGCCCGCATCGTCAAAGTGCTGTGCCTGGTGAACAGCACCTCGGAGTACACCGACCACCATATCGTCGCCAATGGCTTTTCCGATCTGTTTGAGGAAATCCTCGGTGAGTCGGGCAAACACGCCAGGAGTGCATTCGGTGTGGCGCAGATTCCAACTGGCGCCTGCGTCGAAGTTGAACTGGTCGTCGAACTGCGCTGAAACGAAGCCCAATTGAATCGAGGTCCTGTCAAGATGGCGACATTGACTGAAACAGCAGCTGCCTTGGCGAAAGGTCGGGTGTCTGCTGTCGAGTTGGTAACCACGGCGCTGGCCCGTGCCGGGGCCAGTGAGCATGTATTCACCGAGCTGTTTGCAGAGCAAGCCCTGGCGCAGGCGAGAGCCGCAGATGTTCGGCGAGCTAACCAGCGTGAGTTAAGTCCGCTCGATGGTGTGCCGTTTGCGGTGAAAGACTTGTTTGACGTGCAGGGCAGCAAGACGCTGCTGGGGTCTTTCACCCGGATTGGCGAAACCGCGGCCTCTGTCGACGCGACCGTTGTGGCTGCCATGAAAGCTCAAGGGATGATCGCGCTGGGAAAAACCGGCATGAACGAATTTGCGTTCTCAGGCTTGGGCTTGAACCCGCATTTCGGAACACCTACGCCGGATTTTCCAGGTGTCGAACCCAGGGCGCCGGGCGGTTCATCGTCGGGCTCGGCGGTGGCGGTGCAGAGGGGCATCGTCACTGCCGCAATCGGTAGTGATACGGGTGGCTCTATCCGAGTGCCTGCTGCGTTCAACGGCCTGGTTGGCTTCAAAAGCTCCCCCGAGCGTTATGACCTGGGCGGAGTACATCCATTGGCGCCAAGCCTGGACAGCCTCGGGCCGATTGCGCGCACCGTCAGGGACTGCGTGTTACTCGATGCCGCCATGCGCGGATTGGCCGAACCATCAATACAAGCGCGTGCGCTTTGCGGGTGCAGGTTTGTGGTCGAGCAGGGTGTGCTCGACGATGCCCGGCTAGCGCCGCCAGTACTGAAAAATCTGCTGCATTGCGTTGAACAATTGCGAGCGGGAGGGGCCTCGGTCGAATTCCGAATTCTCGACAGCGTAGAGCAGGTAAGGCAACTCATTCTTCGTGATGGCTGGCTCGGCGCCATCGAGGCATGGGAGCAATTGCGCGACGTGGTCCTGAGCCCGCAAGGCGCTCAAGTCGATCGCCGTGTCAGCGCAAGGCTGCACGTGGCAGCAAAGATTCCTGCCGAACTCGCCGACGCTATCAGGTCTGCACGGACCGGGTTGATGTCGTCCATCGCCAGGGAGCTGGATGGCGCAGTGCTGATCATGCCAACGGTGATGCACGTGGCGCCGTTACTGGAGCCGCTTGAGCAGGACGATGAGCTGTTCACCGCCACGAACATGGCGACCCTGGCGCTGACCATGATTGGCAGTTTTCTGAACATGCCGGGACTGGCCATGCCCTCCGGCACTGATGTCGATGGGCTGCCGACCTCCATTCTGTTTTCTCTGACCCAAGGACAAGACGATGAATTACTCGCCACCGGTCTGGCCATCGAACAAGCCCTTCAGTCTGGCCAAGGCTGTGCACATCAGGCACTTGTTACAAAGGCTTGCACCTGAAAGCCAGCGTTCACCAGGCAGCAATGGCGCCAGCATTCAAACCAACAACTCCAAAGACTCAAAGAGGTAGGTATGGACCTGAAAATCAAGGGCAAAACCGCGCTGGTCATGGGCGCGGGTGGCGGGCTCGGCGGGGTGATTTCGCAAACCCTCGCGGCGGAGGGGGCCAACGTCGTGGTGGCTGACATCAATCTGGATGCCGCACGCGAAACCCTCGATGCTATCGAATCGGCGGGCGGCAAGGGCATTGCCTTGGCGTGGGATCTGGGTGATCTGGCTCTGGTCGAGAGCAATATCTCACTGATCGAAGCGCAGTTCGGCAGCGTCGATATTCTGGTCAATAACACCGGCGGTCCACCACCAACGCCGGTCTCAGGCCAAGACCCAGCCCTGTGGCTCAAGCAGTTTCAAGGCATGGTGTTGTCGGTCATCGCCATCACTGACCGTGTGCTGCCGGGCATGCGCGAGCGCCAATGGGGGCGGATCGTCACCAGCGCCTCATCAGGTGTCGTGGCGCCGATTGCCAACCTGGGTATATCCAATGCACTTCGCCTGTCGCTCGTGGGTTGGTCGAAGACCCTGGCCCGTGAAGTCGCTCGCGATGGCATCACCACCAACATCATCCTGCCGGGACGTATCGCCACTGCGCGCATTCATTTTCTCGACGAGAAAAAGGCTGAGCGGGAAGGCCGCAGCGTCGAAGAAGTCAGGCAGAAAAGCACTGAGTCGATTCCGGTCGGTCGCTATGGTGACCCGCAGGAGTACGCCGATACCGTCGCGTTTCTGGCTAGCGGGCCTGCCTCTTACATCACCGGTTCTGTCATCCGTGTGGATGGTGGATTGATTCCGAGCATTTAAGGAGAGCGCCATGAGCCTCGATCCAAAAATCAAAGAAATCCTCAGCGGTATCTCCACTGCCACCCTGACCACCGTGCTCTTGAAAAAAGGCCTGCGCAATGTCTGGTTACGGGGCACCAAACCCCTTCGACCGGGCCAGCCGCGAGTAGTCGGGAGGGCATTCACGCTGCGCTTTGTACCGGCTCGCGAGGACCTTGCGACCCCGGAGTCCTGGTCGTCACCGATTTCGACGCGAGCCGCGATCGAGGCGATGCCAGAAGGTTGTGTCGCTGTCGTCGACGCCATGGGTATTACCGATGCCGGCATTTTCGGCGATATTCTTTGCGAACGTATGCAGCGACGGGGAGTAGCCGCATTGGTTACAGACGGTGTCATTCGCGATATTTCCGGGGTGCTGGAAACCCGTTTGCCTGTTTGGTGCCAAGGCGTGGCCGCGCCACCCTCGGTGGCAGGATTGACGTTCGTGAATTGGCAGGAAGCGATTTCATGTGGCGGCGTCGCAGTGTTTCCAGACGATGTGATTGTCGTCGATGACGATGGCGCAGTCTTGATTCCCAAGGGCTTGCTGGAGGAAATAGTGGCAATCGCAGCGGAGCAGGAGCGTCTGGAGACCTGGATCATGCGTCAGGTTCAGAACGGAGCGACGCTTCCAGGTCTCTATCCGCCAAATGCCGAGAATAAAGCGCGCTACGAAGCCGAGCGCTGATACAAGGCGTTTGTCGGTCACTGCCGGCAATCGCTCCTGCGTTTTCGCTCAAAAGGTGATCTCGTATCTCTACTTATTTGTGATTGCGGGGGACCCGGTTACCCATCGTCGTGCCCCGCAGCAATTCAGGGTTGCTCCCTGGGACATGTATTAAGTGTCCCAAGTACATTCGAAACATTGAAAAACGTCCATTGAAGACAGGCTGCGTAAAATAATGACAATAAGAAATATCGCTCATGTCACCGCCAAGGTTCGCAAGGCTCGTCTGGCGACATGCCTTGGATTCATAATGATTGGCGGGATGATGTATATCTGGTCCACCGGTGTAAGTGCTTTTCGTCACACACTGGGTCTGCAAGGGAGCAGCGGTGATACGCACTTTGGCATGATCGCCTTCGGAATCGGCGCAGGCGCGGCCGTAGGGGCACTGCTCACTGGCAAATTGTTGGATAAATACGGAGCTCGCGTCGTTGTGCGCGCTGCGGTAGTGCTGTATCCGTGTTGCATTATTCCGCTTGGTTTTGTGAGTGATCTCTGGTTCGCATTAGCTTTCGGAGTATTGCTCGGCTTGTTTCGCGGGGCTACCGAGACCGCCCTTAACGCCCACGGTGTGCAGGTCGAGCGCTTTTATGGGAGACCGATCATGTCGGGATTCCATGCATGTTTTTCGCTGGGCGGTTTTGCTCTCGGTATGGTGGGCAGCTACTTTGCCAGCCTTGATCCACAAAGTGCTGCAGTACCATTCCTGTCAGCAGGCGTGGCGTTGACTGCATTGAGTCTTTACTTGAGCCGGTTTCTGCTTGAGTCCTATGAGGTCGCTCCCTGCAAACCGGCTGCATCCCTTTCACTTAGCACACTCGCCCCTGCAAAACATGGGCATGCATTGTTGCTTATGTGGGGCTTCGGTTTGCTTCTGTTGGGCGTGATGATCGGGGAGGGGGCCATAGGCGATTGGGGTCAGGAGTACTTGCACCGTGAAATGAATGCAAGTACATCATTGGCTGGCCTGGGTATCACTTTTTTTACCGGTGCACAGTTCATTGGCCGTCTTTTGGGCGATCGCGCCACCGAGTATTTCGGTGCCGCGCGTGTGGTCTTCATCAGTGGCCTGCTTTCACTCATGGGGCTGCTGCTTGCAGTCATCGGCCATAACACCACCGCAGCAATGGCTGGTTTCGCTCTCTTTGGCTTGGGGATGTCCTGCCTGGCTCCATTGCTTCTATCCAGTGCGGGTCGCAAGGATCCGGCTAATGCAGGCAAGAACATCGGTATCGTCAACTGCATCGGTTTTTCCGGGATGTTGATTGGCCCGGCCGGCATTTCACTCATCGTCAGCATGTATGGAATAGGCGTGCTGTTGTTTTTTCCAATCTTGATCATGTGTTTGCTGACCCTGTTCGGGCCGCGGCTTGTTGTGAGCGCTCCGGGCCTCAATCAACAGCTGACTGCACAGCACCGCGAATATTCGGTTGATATCAAACACGGATGAGCTGGACGCCCGTTCAGTACTTCCAGGAAAAAACGAGGAGCATGCAATGTACAAACACTATCCATCTGCTTATCAGGCCAGCAAAGGTACCGCGCTTCAGGTTGACAAGGAATTCTACCGACGTATTCGCGAGGGACAGGATCACCGCACTCTTGTTGAGCAGTTCGAAGTGGCGATCCGCACTGGTTATGCATGGAAGGTGCCGGCCGGGCATGTTTTCCGCATCACTACGCCCGTGGGACCGCAGGTGGGTGATTTGAACCTGTGGAGCTTGCATGATCCGCGTGAACGTATGTGGGCGTCTCGGTCTCGTCAGCTTCAGGGGGCCCACGTGAGCACCTATGATCGACTGTGGTCGAACTTGCCTTTTCTGCGCCCGATGGTAACGATCACTGACGATAGCCTTGCCAACTATGGTGTCGATGAGCACGGTGGTCGCCTGCACGACCTCCTGGGCACACGGTGCGATCCCTATGTAAACAGAATGTTGACTGGACAAGACTTCCATCACCATTGTCATTCGAATTTGACGCGTGCGGTGCTGCCCTATGGGCTGACCGAATTCGACGTACATGACGTGTTGAACGTGTTTCAGTGCACTGGCCTGAATCATGACGATATGTATTTCATGAAGGATTGTCCTGCAAAGCAGGGAGACTATCTGGAGTTTTTTGCCGAAATCGATCTTCTGTGTGCGCTTTCCACTTGTCCTGGAGGGGACCTCTCAGTACCGATGTGGGGGCCAGATGCGCAAGACCCTTTGAGTGTTTGTCGACCTTTGGGTGTCGAGGTATACCGGTTGGACGAGCAGTTACTCGAAGGCTGGGAGCAACCTGAACGTGCGGCCTACAATAGCGTCCACGGTCTCAAAATTGAAAAGGCGGCTTGGGAAAAATAGTATTCTCTGCTCGGAATTTAGTCGTGTTGCATCGACCGGTTGAATCCACTGAATTGCCCTTAATTTCGTAGACGCTGAACGACCGCTTCTGGCCGATTGTTGCCTGTCGCGAAAAGCAGCCACCGATCCAAAGCTGACGGTAACGAAAGGCAGAAATCGGCTGAGTAGTCAGTCAGAGGTGTTTTCGAAATCAGAGGCTACTCACACCACCGCAGTCAGCTATGAACACTCAATCGTTATGGTTTGACTGCGTGATCATTGTCAATGTGGGGAGCGTCCGCCGGTTTCTTCTGCGGAACGATAAAACTCACTGTCGTACTGGTGAGGATTTTGTGAGTCGGGTCGGCCACTTCAAGCAGAACCTTGTGAGTGCCGGGCGTCAGTCCAACCAGGATGATCGGGTCTTCGCTGGTGTGCGCCCATGTGCCTTTCCAGTCGTCGACGGTCACGTGGAGGTGACCGAGACGTGGTGATACTTCAACAGCTGCTTTGCCAAATACCGGCATGATCCTGGCGTGTTCTGTTCGATACTGGATAATGACAACACCGCGGGCGAGTGGCTCGGCAAGCGGCGGGTAGACAATGAGTTTTGGCGCAGTCTCGGATTCCAATGGAAGTATTGCCGGTGGGGAATCGGTGTCTGCTACCCCTTGCCCGCACACGGCTGTGCAAAAGAAGACACCCAAAGCCAGGGCCAATAGATTTCCGGGAGCGAGGGACATGGTTTTTTTCCCGCGTGATTTCATTCAAGCCTAGATCAAACCGGGTATCTCCCAGTGTTTATTTGAAACTGGAATCACTCACGTATTTCATCCGTGCCATCCAGGCAGGTTGACCATGGACGACTCAGCGCTTGTAACGCAGCGCGTCCACCACTACGCCGAACGCTGAAGAATGCTCACGGCGATTGGGGTAGTAAAGGTGGTAACCGGCAAAAGGCTGGCACCAGTCTTCGAGTACCCGCACAAGGCTTCCGTCGGCAAGCTCCCTGGCTACCATATCTTCTGGCAGGAACCCCAGCCCGCATCCGGCGACAGCAGCGCGCAGGATCGGCACGCTGCTGTTGAACGTCCATTGTCCTTCGACACGTGCCTTGAGTTCGTGACCGTCCTTCTCAAAATCCCATTGCATCAGGCTCCCGTGGGTGGGCAGGCGCAAATTGATGCAATTATGTGCGGCCAAATCCCTTGGCTCTTTCGGATACGGCCGCTGTTTGAAGTATTCGGCAGACCCCACTACGGCGATGCGCAACGGGGGGCCGATCGGGACGGCGATCATGTCCTTGGCCACCTGATCGCCCAGGCGCACGCCCGCGTCGTAGCGCTGCGCGACGATGTCGCAGAGGGCGTAGTCGACGGTGATTTCGACCTTGATGTCCGGGTAGTCGGGAAGCACCTTCGACAGCTTGGGCCAAAGGATGTTGTTCGCCGCATGTTCGGAGGCTGAAATCCGCACGTTGCCTGCCGGGGTATCGCGAAACTCGCTGACCGCAGCCAGTTCAAGTTCAATTTCGTCGAAGCGCGGCGCCATGGACTGATACAGCCGTTGACCGGCCTCGGTAGGGGATACGCTGCGCGTGGTTCGGGTCAACAGGCGAACGCCGAGCCTGGTTTCGAGAGCGCGCATGGTGTGGCTCAGCGCGGACTGCGAGACGCCCAGCTGTGCGGCGGCGCGAGTGAAGCTGCCTTCGCGGGTAATGACCACGAAGGCTTGCAGATCGTTGAGATTGGCGCGGGACATTGATGAGAGCCTCTCATGCGGAGCGCGGGATTATTCCATGTAATCAGGTTCCGCATGGATGCGCGACCCCAACGAACCAATCACAAGGTTCTTGCGTAGAACGGCGTCAACTTGCCGAGTGCAGCGTCCACATACTTGGGAACCCAGTAGGTTTCGATGTGCGTTGCGCCGTCGATGATGAACAACTCTTTGTCCTTGGTACCGGTGGCCTTGGGGAACGCATCCTGGGTCATGTACAGGCTGTCGGCCTTGCTGCCGGCGATCATCAGCAATGGCTGATTGATCAGTTCGATCTGGTTGGTGGCGTCGAAACGCATCAGATCCAGCAGGCTGCTCGTGGTGTATTTGAAGGTCGAGTCAGGGTGGGCATGGGTCTTCCAGTAGTACTCATAACCCTGGCGATACAGCTCGAACGGCAGTTTGGCGATCTGCTCGTCGGTGAGGTTGGCATCGCCCGAATAGAGCACTTCACCTCCGGCCGCTTCCTGGGCGCGGGCAGCGGAAGCCTGTTGCAGGCGTTGCTCGATGGTGTCCAGTTGCGAGTCGTTGTAGCCATTGCGACGCACCCGGCCAGAGTTGAACATGCTCACGGTCGCCACCGACTTGAATCGCTTGTCGGTTTGCGCGGCGGCCAACGAGTAGCCACCGCCACCGCAGATGCCGAGCAGGCCCAGACGCTTGCCGTCGACGCCAGCATACTGAGTGATGAAGTCCGCCATGCCGTGGATATCCTCGATGCGGTACGCGGGCTTGTCGATGCTGCGCGGTTGTCCGCCACTTGCGCCCTGATACGCGGCATCGGCGGTAATCGTGATGTAGCCTTGTTCGGCCAGTCGCTGGGCATACAAACCGGCGACTTGCTCTTTCACGCCGCCATTGGGGTGCGCCACCACCACCGTCGGGTAGGCCTTCTTCGCATCGTAGTTGGCAGGGGTGTAGACGTTGGCAGCGATGTCCAGGCCATTGAGCTTGTAGCTGACCGGATGGATGTTGACCTTGCCGGGTTCATTCTTGGTAATTGCACCGTCGTAAGCCAAGGTGAACGGGTTCTTTTTGTAGTCGGCGGCGCCGGCTTCGCCAGCAGAAATACCGACCATGGCGGCCATCAGCGAGGCTTTCAAAATTGTATTTCTCATAAGTGTCTCCGAAGCATTAAAAGGCGCGTTAAAAAATGTGCTGAAGCCGTCAATCCAGATGCTTTTCTGTCAGAAACCCGGACACCAGGTCCGCGATCTGCACGTTGTTCAGATCCGACATGGGGAAGTGGGTATTGCCCTTGATGCCAATCTCCGGCAAGTGGATCAGCCTCACGTCACCGCCGTGTTTGTTGACGGCATCGCGCCAAAGCCGGGCCATGGTGAGTCGGGCGCGCCAGCTGTCCTGAGCGGGCAGGTCGACGGCTTGCTCCGGGATGTTGTCGCCGTAGAGGATCAGGATCGGAATGCGCGTGAGCGCCATGAACTGATCCATCGGCACCGCTGCGCCTTGTACCGTGTCGAACGCGCTGGGAATCGGCGCGGGTACTTCACCCTGCGGGAAGACGAAGCTGCTGCCCGGCTCGAAAGCCACGATGGCCTTGACCTTGTTGTTCTTGATCGCCGTCAACCAACCCGGTCCGCCACCCTGCGAGTGAGTGAACAGGATGCCGGGGCCGATTTTGTCGAAGACTGCCGACACGCCATCGGAGACCACGCCCATGTCGAACGGACCGGTGTTTGGCGTCATCGCGCGGAAGAACTGGTCGCGGGTTTGCGCATCCCGGGCAACCTGCACACCTTCGAAATAGTTGGGCCACAGACCGATACGGAACTGGTTGAACCAGAGCTGCTCGTCCGGGACAGGCTTGACCGTTGCTTCGACCATGCTGCGGCCGGCATCGCCACGGCGCGGCTGGTCGATCAGATACACGCCGAACTGGCGCCGCAGAAAAATATTCTGGAAGCCTTCGCGGCCATCCGCGGTGGTTTCCCAGGTCTTGGAAAACTGGCCTGCGCCGTGCCACATGACGATGGGCAGTTTTCGCGCATCGACCGGGATTTGGTAGAAGGTGTAGGCATGGTCGCCGTGGTAAGTCTGGCCGTCTGGCGTCATGGGTTTGCGCGGATTGAACGTGCCCGGTGCGGTGATCATCGTCCCGCCGGCGGCGAAGCTGCCTTGCTCCTGAATCATCAAGGGAGCGGCGGCAGTGGCATGGCTTGCACAGGCGGCAAGCACGCTCAGCAGGGTGATGTTCAGCAGGTTTTTTCCAGTCTTCATGTTCAACCTCCCGAGGCAGCAAGTGCCTGTGTCAGGGCTGTGCTTGCACGTTTGGCGGATTGTTCATCGCCGTGCTCGGCCAGTACCTCGATGACTTGGCGCAATTGCTCCACGCTCAACCCAACCCGCAGGCTCGCCCGCATGTGCGAGCGCAACTGCGACTCCACACCCGGCGTTGCGGCCAGAGCGCCGACGGTCGCCAGCTCGCGGCTTTGCCAGTCGAGGTTGTCGCGCTCGAAGATGTCGCCGAACAGGTGGGTTTGCAG
>RCUJ01000220.1_pt1 | contig 32918 bp, 28 predicted proteins | sample 2166321 | NCBI WGS metagenome assembly RCUJ01 (sample SAMN09932808, study PRJNA488358) | compost metagenome | feature: garden; material: soil; isolation source: compost soil in an enriched community after 118 h of incubation | place: Germany: Experimental Botanical Garden Goettingen | collected... | reverse complement strand
GAAACGTAGAATTTCATTCCTTGTTTTTTCAATACTTTAGTTAATTCTTTAGACAAAGAACCGTCCATTCCAGGAATAATTCTGTCCATGAATTCCACTACAGACACTTGTGCCCCTAAACGTAAATACACTTGACCTAATTCGATTCCAATTACACCACCACCAATAATTACAAGGTGCTTAGGAACTTCTTTAAGTGCCAAAGCTTCGGTAGATGTGATGATTCTTTCTTTATCAATTTTAATGAAAGGCAAAGAAGATGGTTTAGATCCTGTTGCAATAATAATATTTTTAGCTTCGATAGTTTCTGAACTTCCATCTGCTTTTGCAATCGCAACATGGGTAGCATCCACAAAAGATCCCAATCCGTTGAAAACAGTTACTTTATTTTTATCCATTAAGTAATTGATTCCTCCTGAAGTTTGATCAACAACCGCTTGTTTACGGGCAATCATTTTTTCCAAATTCACTTTTACTTCACCGGAAAGTTCAATTCCGTGATCTGCAAAATGTGCTATCTCAGCATAATGATGCGAAGAGGATAATAAAGCTTTTGATGGAATACAACCAACATTTAAACAAGTACCTCCAAGAGTGGAGTATTTTTCGATGATTGCTGTTTTGAAACCCAGTTGTGCACAACGAATAGCTGATACATATCCGCCAGGACCGGAACCTATAATGACTACGTCAAATGAACTCATAGTGTATGTGATTTTATTTTTAGTGTTGCAAAATTAAGGAATTAAGTTTTGTTTAAAGTTCAAAGTTTAAGGTTTTTTGTTACGAAAATGATGTTATAATCATTCTTTAACGAGATATTTTAGAAATTCTTTCAGTGTTTCGCTCCTGTTTATGGAACTTATGATATAAAAACACTTAGTTTTTACACTTCTACAACTGTAGTATTTTTCACTTCACTAATCATAAAAGTGCTGTGTGTACTTCCAATGTGTTCTAATGTAGTCAGTTTTTTGACCAAAAATTCCCGGTAAGCATCCATATCTTTTACGACAATTTTCAAGATGTAATCATAATCGCCACTAACATGATGACATTCTAAAACTTCTTTCAGTTGGATGACTTCGTTTTCAAACTGATCAATGAAGGCTTTCGTATGCTGAATAAGTTTGAGGTGACAAAAGACCACAAATCCCTTTTCGATTTTGGTGCGATTGAGTAAAACCACATATTTATCTATAATACCTTCTCTCTCCAGTTTTTTAATCCGTTCGTAAACCGCGGTTATCGAAAGATTGAGTAGTAAAGACAATTCTTTAGTTGTTTTCTTGGTGTCATTTTGCAGTAAATACAATAGCTTTTTATCAGTTGGATCAAGTATCATTTTGGATGTTTTTTTGGTAATAGAGCTTAAAATTAAACAAAAATAGATTAAAAATCCACAACTCTTAAAATTAATAGATTTAAAATCTATATTTTTCAAATACTGTTGACAAAAAAATCTACATAACCGTACTTTACATTATAAATGTGATGATTATAAATAAAAAAAATGAACGATTTACTTTCTTTTGGACTTTTGTGTTTAACCTCATTTTTTACACTAATCAATCCATTGGGTACGATGCCTATTTTTTTAACAATGACAACTGAATTATCAGAGAAAGAAAGAGTCAAAACGGCTAAAAAAGCGTCACTCATTGCCTTCTTTATCATTAGCAGTTTTGCCTTTACAGGTCAACTCCTGTTTACTTTCTTTGGGATATCGGTTAATAGTTTTAGGGTTGTGGGTGGCGTCATCTTTTTTATGATGGGAATGGATATGCTTCAAGCCAGATTAGGTGCCGTTAAAATTAAAAAAGACGAAGTTAAAAGCTACGTGACCGACATTTCAATTACACCACTTGCAATTCCGATGATTTGTGGTCCTGGAGCAATTACAAACGCCATTGTTTTAATGGAAAGCGCCAAATCATTTATTAAAATTGTAATCCTTTTCATTTCAATAGCAGCAATAGTTCTAATAACGTATTTAATTCTTTTAAGCTCTTCAAAAATCATAAATATATTAGGCCAAACCGGAATTAATGTAATGATGAGACTGATGGGATTAATTGTAATGGTAATTGCTGTCGAATTCTTCTTTAGCGGCTTAAAACCAATGATAATCGATTTGTTTCAAAAATAAAAACACATAAACTATGAAAAATTTCAATCCAGCAGACAATATTCAGGATTTGCAGTACTTCGGAGAATTTGGAGGCGTAAACCCTTCCATTTCTGATTCCTCTACTTACACTTTTCTATCGGCAAAAACCATGTTTGATACCTTTGAAGGCAATGCAGAAGGTTGTTATTTGTATTCCCGTCATTCATCTCCAAGTAATTTGTATTTAGACAAAGCCTTGGCTGCGATGGAAGGAACAGAAACCGCCAATGTATCAGCATCAGGAATGGGCGCTATCACTCCTACACTACTTCAACTATGTGGTTCAGGAGATCATATTGTTTCAAGCCGTACGATTTACGGAGGTACCTATGCATTTTTGAAAAATTTTACTCCACGATTTGGTATCAAAACCAGTTTTGTAGACATCACCAAATTAGATATCGTAGAAGCTGCTATTACTCCTGAAACTAAAGTGTTATACTGTGAAACCGTAAGTAATCCTTTATTAGAAGTGGCTGATATTGCGGGGCTTTCTAAAATTGCAAAAAAACACAATTTGAAATTGGTGGTTGATAATACCTTTTCACCTCTTTCTGTTTCTCCTGCGAAATTAGGGGCTGATATTGTAATTCACAGCTTAACCAAATACATCAACGGAAGTAGCGATACTGTGGGTGGTGTAACCTGTGCTTCCCGCGAATTTGTTGACAGTCTAAAAAATGTGAACAACGGAGCGAGTATGCTTCTTGGTCCAACGATGGACAGTTTGCGTTCGGCCAGTGTATTGAAAAACTTAAGAACACTTCACATCCGAATCAAACAACACAGCCACAATGCGATGTATTTGGCAGAGCGATTTGAAAAAGACGGAATAAAAACGGTTTACCCGGGATTACAAAGCCATCCGAGTCATGAATTGTACAAGACGATGATCAATCCGGAGTACGGTTTTGGAGGGATGATGACGATTGATGTAGGATCTTTGGACAAAGCAAATGAATTAATGGAATTGATGCAACACAGAAACTTAGGTTATCTGGCCGTAAGTTTGGGATTCTACAAAACCCTTTTCAGTGCTCCGGGAACATCTACTTCAAGCGAAATCCCACATGAAGAACAAATAGAAATGGGATTGACCGACGGTTTGATTCGTTTCTCTATCGGTTTAGACAATGATATCGAAAGAACTTATATGATGATGAAAGAATGCATGACAGCATTGCATATTCTAAAGGAAGAACTTTCTTTTTAAAAATTTTTCGTTTGTTTTTAATTTGTTTAAATCCGCTTGAAATTATTTTCAAGCGGATTTATCTTTGTTAACCAACAAATTAGCTTTTTAAAAAGTCTCTAAAAACGAATTTCAAGTACTTTATACAGCTGAATTGTTTCCAATTGGGCACAAAAACAAAAAAGTTGTAAACACTAAAACGTAATAGTTAAGCAAAAAAAATCAACTCCATAAATAGTATGTTAATTTATTTAATTTTATCAAAAAATTCCCCCGAATTTATAAATAAAACCTACTATGAAAAGAAAAATACTATTCCTTTTTGCCCTTTTTACGTACTTATATTCCCCAGCGCAAGTCCACACCTCCTACTTGTGGCATTTGCACCAACCTACCTACTGGGGGGATATAAGCAAAAAAAATCCGAATCGTTACCAAGTTGTCAAAGAGTCGCAGGATTTGAAAGTATCCGGTGCCAACAACGACAAAAATGGTTTAGCCCACCCTACTAACAATTTACAGGAAATTTTCGGCTCCGGCGACCGGGTGGCCGCTTACCAATTTGCTCCCAAAAATGCCATCAATTCCATCAAAGATTTGGCAGAAGCCGGTGCACAAATCACCTATGGAGGTTCTTTATTGGAAAATGTAAACGAACTCGCCCAAGCCAATCAATGGGGCTATTCAAATTCTTGGATACAAAACATCAAAGATGCCAAGTCTTGGCAAACTTCGGGCGGTTTTCCCCGCATGGAAATGGTCTCGTTCACCATGCATCATGCCCTTTCACCATTAATGAGTGATGAAGCATTAAAGAAAGAAATTCAGGCACATCAATATTATTCCCAACAACTCTTCGGCTCCCATGATTCTAAGGGCTACTGGCCTGCCGAATGTGCTTTTTCGGAAAGAATCATCAAGACTTTAACCGAATGCGGCATCGAATGGTCTGTGATTGCAAACAGCCATTTATCGCGTACGCTATCTGATTATCCGTTAAAATATGGTAGCGGAGGCACTATGTGTGATGTTCCAAACAAAGCTGACCAAGTGGACACCAAAGGAAACACCTGGTTTTCTGCCCAAAAAGACGCTCGCGGCGGACAGTTTGCCGTCCCTTACAGTTATTTACCGTACAAATCAAAGTACATTGATCCCGAAACCGCGCAGGAATATAAAATTACAGTAGTTCCCATGGCCGATTACGAAAGTTATGAAGATGGCTATGCGGCTATCGGGACTTCATTGGTAGATCCAATTGTTGCTCAGGCAGCAGCTTCCCCAAGACCTCCATTCGTTTTGTTTGCCCACGACGGAGACAATGCTTGGGGAGGCGGTTCTTCCTATTATGACGAATCCGTAAAAGGATTTTCACATGCTGCTGCGTTAAAAGGAATTGTTCCTACTACAGTTCCGCAATATTTAAAAGACCATCCCGTTCCTGAAGGCGAAGTGGTTCATGTCGAAGATGGCGCCTGGGTTAATGCGGACGGGGATTTTGGACATCCGCAATTCACTAACTGGTTATGGCCTTTTTACAATACGACCACTTACAAATTTAATCCAACTGGCTGGACGGAAGACATGATGAATCAAGCCATTACCACTGCCGGTGAAAACCATGTGATTATGGCCGAACAATTGGAAGGCGGTAATCTTCGCATGAGTGAAATTGTAAACCCTACAGCCGCGGTTAGTCCTGCTGAAAAAGCCTGGCATTTCTTAATGGCGGGTTACGATAGCGGAAATGCGTACTATGGTTTAGCCGAAGATTTAGAAATCAAAACAACCCTTGCGGTAAACAGAGGTGTTGAATATGCAAAACCGACACTTGATGCGCATCCTGGCGTGGATAACACAAAACCTTCTGTATTTATTCCGCAACGCTGGCCATACAATCCGGGTGAAAAAGGCTATGGCGCTCCTTATGCTTACAAAGAATTCTTAAATTCGGCCGATTTTACTGTTTACACTTTTGCCTACGATGTAAGTGGAATTGAAAAATCAGAATTAAAATACCGAATCGATACCGATGGTAAAAACAACCCAAACTCCAATCATAACGAAATTTATGCTGGTGGCAGCGAGGTAGAAAGTTGGAAAAGCTTACCCATGACCGAAAGAATTTTTCCAAAAGGAAATATCACCAGCAATACCCAAGCTGATTTATACATGTTACCTGAAGTAATTGCCAATCAATATCATGCTGAAATTGCCGGTATATCTGAAAAATTAGTAGATTATTATGTAGAAGTAACCGATAAGAAAGGAAATGTGACCAAATCTAAAATCCAACATGTTTGGGTTGGTAAAAATCTGGATGTGGCACCAAAAATTACTTTTGACCCAACCACCAGCTATTCTACCACGCCGCTAGATGTAAAAATCACTGCAACCGACTCAACGGATCCTAGTCCAAAAGTATATTATACCACCGATGGCAGTACTCCTAGTACATCTTCTCTCAATTTTGTATCTACTAAAACAATCAATATTACCGAGACAACAACCTTCAATATATTGGCCGTAGACAATGAAAACAATCAAAGTACTGCTACTCAAAAATACACCATTGGTAACGATATTGCACCAATAACCGTCTACTTCAAACCTGCAACAGCATGGGGAATCCCTAAAATCTATTATTGGACAGCCGTTCCTGCAGGAAGTGTACCTACAATTGCCTGGACAGCATCCATCCCAATGGAAGCCACCTCTGATGGTTGGTACAAATACACTTTTACAGGTGTGACCTCTGTTAATGTTATTTTTAGAAACGAAGCCGGAAATGCGCAGAGCCCTGATTTAGCAGGAATAACAACCGATAAGTGGTACGATGCGTCATTTAATGCTGTACTTGCTGTTAAGAACAATGAAATTACCAAAACCGACTTTATATTATACCCAAATCCTACGTATGGGACTGTAAATATTCAGTCAGATGACAAAATAAGTGAAGCCGGAATTTTTGATCTAAAAGGCACTTTGGTTTCTTTTCAAAGCATTCAGAACCAAGAAATCGAAATGGGAGACCTTTCAGCCGGAACTTATATCATTAAAATGATTACCGAAGACAGAAAGACCATCTTTAAACAAATCATCAAAAAATAATACGTTAGCAATTAAAAAAACGGCAATCTCATCACAGGGATTGCTTTTTTTATGCTTCTAAAGTTTATTTCCAACATTCGGAGCAGTACGTTTTCCTTTTCAGAAGACGATCCAACCCGCTATCATTCCAATCTTTTGCCTGTCTAAAAAGCCAGACAAAAGGATTTTCCCTTCTATCGGGGCTATTCTACAACCTCTATCTTTCATAATTACGATCCTTAGTATCATCTAAATGGATAGATTCTGGTTAAATCTATTAATCCCTTTTTGGATTCATAGATAACATAAATTGACAAACTAAACAGTTCACGCCAAAAAAAACGTCCTGAAACAAATGCTTCAGGACGTTTTGTTATTTTAAAACCTAATTGAATTAAGCTTCTAAACTATGTAGCTTACTGTTTTTGTGACTAAAACTAAAATAAATCACCAATCCGATCAGCAACCAAACTCCAAAATAAATCCAGTTCCAAACACTTAATTCGGCCATCATATACAAGCAACAAATCAAACCTAGCAATGGAATCAAAGATAAATTTTCCTTGAAAGACCAAACTGTCAACCCAATTAAAACAATCAGGAAAATCCACATTGGAATTTTATGTTTGAACAAATCAAAACCACTTTCGTATTTAATAGAATCCGCTATTGGCAATCCCGCAATTACTGCTGTATATTTAGCCTCATCTTGTTGGTATTGGTTTAATAAATGCTCTAAATCTGGCGTATCAGTTGTACTGTTTTTAGCATCTATTGTCACCAAATAGTCGTATACTTTTTTAGTTTCTTCCTTATTTAATGAAGTAATAATAGTTGAAGAATCATTAATCTGGGTTTCATTGGTAATAAAATCCATTGTAGCTTTTTTGTTGTAACCAAAAGCAAACACCAACCCAATAATAAGTAAAACCGGCATGATGTATTTTGAATTTACATATGGTGTTTTAAATTTTCCACGAGGAATATCGGTCTTATTTTGCAAAGCCAAAACTCCGGCACAAACCAGTACAAAAGCAAATAAAGTTCCAATACTACACAAATCCGTTACCATGGTCAGATTCAAAAATAAAGCAGGAACCGCCACTACAAAACCAGTAACGATAGTAGCATAAGAAGGCGTTTTGAATTTAGGATGTACTTTAGAAAAACGTTTCGGTAACAATCCGTCACGACTCATACTCATCCAGATACGCGGTTGTCCCATTTGGAAAACCAATAAAACACTTGCCATCGCCACAACCGCACTCACGGCGATTATTCCGGACATCCATTTTAAGTCTAATTTATCAAATACAAAAGCTAACGGATCCCCTACATTCAATAAGTCGTAACTTACCATTCCGGTTAACACCAAAGCAATCGCTATATATAAAAGGGTACAAATAATAATTGCCCACATCATTCCTTTGGGTAAATCCCTTTGTGGATCCTTACATTCTTCCGCAGTTGTTGAAATAGCATCAAAACCAATATAAGCAAAAAACACTGCTGAAACTCCTTTCAAAACTCCTGTTACTCCGTTTGGCGCAAAAGGGCTCCAATTTTCGGTGTCAACGTAGAATATACCAACCGCAATAACTAAAAGAACAATACATAATTTCACAACTACCATAATATTACTGGCGTTACGAGATTCTTTCATTCCACGATAAATTAATGCAGTAATCAAAACAATAATTAACAAGGCTGGAAGATCGGCAACGAAATGAAAGGAACCGATAACTGGTGAAGTAGTCCAGGCCACATAGGCGTCTTGTAAGGCCGGACTTAAATTTTCGTATAATTTCCCTCCATGCATAAGAGCGGTAGCATCATCAAAACCTTTAGAGGCAGTCAAATAATCCATTTGAGTCCATTGCGGCAGATGAAGGCCTCCACTTTCGAGTAATCCTGTAAAATAATCACTCCAAGATATGGCGACGGTAATATTTCCTACCGAATACTCCATAATCAATGCCCAACCGATAATCCAGGCTATAATTTCACCGAAGGCAACATACGAATACGTATAAGCACTTCCTGAAACCGGAACCATCGATGCAAATTCAGCATAAGCAAAAGCGGCAAAACTACAGGCAATGGCAGTAAATAAGAAAAGAAAAATAACAGCTGGTCCACCATCGGCGCTGGCTTTACCTATAGTACTGAAAATCCCTGCACCAACAATTGCAGCAATACCAAAAGCCGTCAAATCACGTGCAGTCAAATGCTTGCCTAATGCTTCGTGCCCATCGCTATTGTTTTTTTCAACCTGTTTTAAAATATCCTGTACTGTCTTTTTTCTAAATAAATTCCTAAACGCCATGTTGTAAATTTTATCATTAAAAATTATTATTCTGTAAATTTTGCAATTTTTATTACTATCAACGAAAATAATATTAAAAACCAAATATATAAAAGATTTTTACTTTTTAGAGTTCTTCTACATATTTTTTTTTATTGCTAAGTAAAAAGTCAAAATTAGCATTTTAAACTTAATAAAAAATTAATATTAGTTAAAATTACACAGTACGTAAAAAAATTGTTAAAAAATTGATTTTTTGCAAGCTCAATCACTCCTAACGTTACAAACAAGATTTCAAAATAGTAACCGGATGCAACGCATTTCTATTGGTACCATCAAAGATTTGATGACGACAACTGGTACCGGCCGCCGCAATTGTCACCGTTTTAGCTGTAGCTCTGACTTTAGGAAACAAAGTGTCTTCGCCCATTTGCATACTGATGTCATAATGTTCCTTTTCATATCCAAAAGAACCCGCCATTCCGCAACAGCCCGAATTATATATTGTCACAGAAGTGTTTTTGGGTAAATTCAACATGGCAAACGTGGCTTCAACAGTACTTAACGATTTTTGGTGACAATGACCGTGAATTTTTATCTCTTTCACGATATCCGAAAATTGACCGGAATGAATCTTGCCAGATGTGATTTCTTTTTTAAAAAACTCTTCAACTGTAAATACGTTTTTCGATAGTTTTTGAACGGTTTCTTTATCTTTTGCTAATCGAAGATATTCATCCCTGAAAGTCAATATGGCCGATGGTTCGATTCCAATCAACGGACTTTCTTCAGTAATAATTGACCCAAAAATTGTCACATTTTTATTGGCAATAGCCTGTGCTTCCTCCAAAAATCCTTTAGAGATAAACGCCCTTCCACTTTCTTCATGGTCAACGAGAACTACTTCATACCCCAAATCGGTCAACAATTCATAGGCATCAATTCCCACCGGAACATCATAATAATTGGTAAACTCATCGCAAAACAAATACACTTTTCCATTGACAAATGAACCGTTTTTTGACTTATTGCTTTCATACCATTTTCTAAAAGTGGTCTTAGCCAAAAGCGGCACTTCACGTTTGGGAGCAATGCCCATAGATTTTTTGACAAAACCCAGATTCGAAACAAAATTAGTAATCCCAGGAAGCATACTCCCCAGTTTATTCATTTTGGCATTGTAGGCAAAAATCTTATTACGAACCGAAAAACCATTCGCTTTTTGGTATTGGTATAAAAACTCTGCTTTCAAGGCAGCAACATCCACATTGCTTGGGCATTCGCTGGCACAGGCTTTACAGCTTACGCACAATTCAAAAACTTTATAGAGTTCTTCATGGTTAAATTTATTCTCTTTATCCGAATTCGTAAGATATTCTCGTAAAGCATTCGCTCTGGCGCGAGTGGTATCTTTTTCATTTCTTGTGGCACGATAACTTGGACATAAAGTTCCTCCTGCCGAAGGTAATTTTCTACAATCTCCTGAACCGTTACACTTTTCTGCCGCTCTCAAAATCCCCATACTGTCTGAGAAATCCTGAATCGTTTGAATATTCGGCTCTACTCTACCCGCAACCATCCTTAGATTTTCATCCATTTTTGGGGTATTTATAATCTTACCTTTATTTAAAATAGTGTAAGGGTCAAATGCCGATTTAATTCGTTTCAACAATTCATAATTCTTTTCACCAATCATATACGGCAGAAACTCACCGCGTACAATTCCATCACCATGCTCCCCACTCAATGAACCTCTGTATTTTTTTACTAAAACCGCAACTTCAGTAGCAATGATTCGAAACAGTTTTAAATCTTCTTTTTTCTTTAAATTCAGAACAGGCCTTAAATGCAACTCCCCTGCTCCTGCATGCGCATAATAAATCGCTTCCTGTCCATATTTTTTCATCATGGCTGCAAATTCAGCTATGTAATTGGGTAAATCATTCAATTCAACTGCAGTATCTTCAATAGAATCGGCTGCCTTATCATCACCGACAATACTTCCTAAAAGTCCTAGTCCCGCTTTTCTTAACTCATTAATTTTATCGATATCCGATCCATAAATTTTAGGCAATGCATACCCAAAATTATGCTTCTCAAGATCGGCTATCAAAGCATCAGCCTGTCTTTCGGCATCCTCCATACTATGATGAGACGCTACTTCTAGCATGATAACCGCCTTTGGATCTCCTTGTATAAAAAATCTGTTTTTGGCTTGTTCCCTGTTCGTTTTGGTGCAATTAAGAATGGTGTCATCCATCATTTCACAGGTGTATAAATGATGCTTCATCGCAGTAACAACGGCCTCTAAGCTTTCTTTTATAGTATGAAAATGTGCCACTACCATGACATTATTCGTTGGAGGCAAATCATCCACTTTTAAAGTAATTTCTGTGGAGAACGCCAAAGTACCCTCGCTTCCGCATAGTAATTTACCCAAATTGATTGTTTTTTCAGTACCACCAAACAATTCCGATTTCAATAATAAATCAACGGCATAACCGGTATTTCGTCTGTGAATTTCAGGCTTTGGAAACTCTTTGACAATCTCTTCCTGTGTCTCGACATTCGAAAGTTCATCGTAAATAGTTTTGTATATTTTACTTTCTAGAGAGTTGCCTTTCGCTTTTTCTAAAAACTCGGCAGAGCTAAGTTCTTTAAACACCACCGGAGAACCATCACTTAAAATAGCTTTAATCTCCACTATTTTATCTCTTGTCACTCCGTAGCGTATGGAGGTTGTTCCAGAGGAATTATTCCCGACCATTCCCCCTATCATACAGCGGTTTGAAGTAGAAGTATTCGGTCCGAAAAACAAACCATGCGGTTTCAAAAACAAATTCAATTCATCGCGTATGACACCTGGCTGAACGGTAACCGTCTTCTTCTCTGCATCAAAAGAGACAATTTTTGTGAAGAATTTGGAAACATCCACAATAATTCCACTTCCCACGGTTTGACCGGCCAAAGATGTTCCTGCCGTTCTTGGTGTCAGTGAAATTTTATGAGTATTGGCAAAACGAATCAGTGTAATGATATCCTCGACTGTCTTTGGCAAAGCGACAGCCATTGGTTTCATTTTATATACAGAAGCGTCAGTAGAATAAATAGTTTTATGAAGTTCATCATATAAAAGTATGCCTTCTAATGATTGAGATAATTGCTTTAATTGTAAAGAATTTAACATGGTTACTACGAAATTATGCTTAATTTTATATGTGCTTAAACAGCATCAATCGACAAATATAAAAATTATAGCGCTGGAAAATTTATTAAATGAAATAAGAAAACTGCACAAATTTTAATTGTCATTACTTCATTGATTGATATCTTTACTTTTAGGTATAGTAACAGAGAACCACTATTAGCAAACAAAAGCTAATTTTATCAAAATTTTATCTAATATACTTCATAAAAAAACTATTTTTGGTGCCTTTATAAATTACCTATTAAAATGATTAAGACTAGATCCTTATCGATAGTACTATTATTTTTTTTGTTGTCGTTTCTTAACGGAAATGCGCAAAGTAAAATCTTGTACCCTAAAAATGAATTTCGGGCGGTTTGGATAGCAACGGTAGTCAATATCGATTGGCCAAAAAACGGTGTCGACTCCGTTGATAAACAAAAAGCTGATTTTATTGAAATTTTAGATGCCTATAAAAAATTAAATTATAATGCCGTAATTGTTCAGATTAGAAGTATTGGTGATGCTTTTTATCCTTCTGAACTGGCACCTTGGTCCCGTTATTTGACAGGAAAAGAAGGTCAGGCCCCAGCACCTTACTACGACACTTTGGAATGGATGATTTCAGAAACACATGCCAGAGGTTTCGAATTTCATGCTTGGTTGAATCCTTTTAGAGCTACATTCGATTTAAAAACAGAAACGTTAAGTCCGACACATGATTTTTTCAAACATCCGGATTGGATGATCAAATATGGAGGCAAATATTATTACAATCCTGCCTTACCGGAAGTTCAAAATCATTTAACGGCAGTAGTCGAAGAAGTGGTTAAAAATTATGATATCGATGCGATTCACTTTGATGATTATTTTTATCCTTATACAATCAATGGTGAAAAATTTAACGACAGCGTCGCTTTTGAAAAATACGGAAACGGACTTAGTTTAGCTGATTGGAGACGTTCCAATGTGAGTAATTTTGTAAAAAGCATTTCTTCCACCATAAAAAGTTGTAAACCATGGGTACAATTTGGAATCAGTCCGTTTGGGGTTTGGCGTAACAAATCAGTAGATCCTAAAGGTTCTGATACACAATCCGGTCAGACGAATTATGATGATTTGTATGCTGATCCTTTGGCTTGGATGGATAATAACTGGATTGATTATATTTTACCTCAATTGTATTGGAGTTTAGATCATCCGAAAGCATCTTATTCCAAATTATTGAAATGGTGGTCTGAAAATTCAAAAAATACGGCAATCTATATTGGAAACAGTACCTACAAAATTAGATCTGACGGTGATAAAAGATGGAATCATCCTAATGAAATACCCAATCAAATTGATTTTACCAGAACTTTCACTAATGTACAGGGAAATGCCTATTTTAGTGCTAAATGGCTTATGAATAAAAATCAGGATGTCGCTCAATTATTATCGGAAAACCAATACCGCTACCCGGCACTTCCACTGGCTGTTCCTAATTTAAAACAAATTGTGATTGACGTTCCAACAATAAACTCAATAGCAAAAGACGATAGTTCTTATGCTATCAACATTAAATATCCTTTAAACAGTAAAATACGTTATATAGTCGTTTACAGCGCAAAAAATGTTGCACAAATCGACGTGAATGATCCAAGTCAAATTATTGATAAAATTGCTTTCCAAGAAAAAAGTGATACTATTTCTATATGTATTCCTCAATATAAATTGGATACAAATTTGACCTGTGCCATTACATTCATCGATTTTTACGGAAATGAAAGTGTCGGTACCATTTTCGATTTAGCAACACAAACAAAAACGAATTAACGCGTATTAAAATATGAAGATAGACAATAGACCTTGGTTATGGATTCCCTTATTGAATTTCGCCTCAGGCTTCCCTTATGTAATTATTATTTCGGTTTCGGTAATAATGTATAAAACATTAGGAATCAATAATGAAGACATCGGAATTTATACCAGCTTATTGTACCTTCCCTGGGTTATAAAACCTTTATGGAGCCCTTTTATTGAATTGTACAGTACCAAACGCAAATGGTTTTTGTCGATGCAATTACTTATTTCTCTCGCTTTTTTGACAGTGGGTCTGACTGTTCCTTTGAACAATTTCTTCATAATAACATTGGCTATTTTTTGGGTAGCTGCTTTTGCTTCAGCTTCAAATGATGTAGCCAGCGACGGTTTTTATTTATTGTCCTTATCTAAAGAGCAGCAATCCTTTTTCTTGGGTATCAGAAGTACGTGTTACAGGCTTTCAATGATTACAGGGCAAGGACTCATCGTAATTTTAGGAGGATATTTAGAACATTTATATGCAGACAAGACCAAAGCCTGGTCATACACGATGATCACTGTGGGGGCTTTAATGGCTTTGATTACCATTTATAACTACTATGCAACTCCAAAATCCGGTCAGGATTTACCAGCAACAACAAGCTCGGAAAAACAGAATCAAAACTTTCTAACCGTATTTGGTACCTTTTTCATGAAAAAACAAATCGGTATTGTTTTGGCCTTTATCTTATTATTCAGATTAGGGGAATCCCAATTATTAAAGATGCTAACTCCTTTTTTAATTGATCCTAAAGAAGTTGGAGGACTGGGATTATCGACAGAGGATGTAGGTCTTATTTATGGAACTTTTGGGCTCGCAGCATTAGTAATTGGTGGAATTTTAGGTGGAATAGTCATCTCAAAGGATGGTTTAGGAAAATGGATGTTACCCATGATCTTAATCATGCACATTCCTATCTTAGGGTTTATACTGTTATCTCATTTTCATCCGCAATCAGAAATATACATCTACATTGCTGTAATAGCTGAACAATTTGGTTACGGTTTTGGTTTTGCCGCTTTTATGATGTTCTTAATTTATGTCGCTGAAGGCGAATCAAAAACCTCGCACTACTCTATCGCTACTGGATTTATGGCTTTAGGAATGATGATTCCCGGAATGATAAGTGGTTATATTCAGGAATATTTAGGATACGGAAATTTCTTTATATGGGTATTTTTGGCAACAATTCCCGGATTAATACTATCAAGATTTTTAGTTTTCCCGGCGGATTTCGGTAAAAAATCAGAAATAGAATAAAACATTTACTATATTTTTTTTTGAACCATATAAGAAATTTAAGAACATCTAAGAAATTGTTTTAAAAACATATAGAAGAATAAGTCTTATATGGTTTAAATCTCGATAGGTTTCAAAATAATACCAGCCATAGAATGACATTAGAACAAAAAATAGGACAATTCTTTTTTCCAGCCGTTTTCATCAACGATACCGAAGAAAACATACAGGAAACCGAACGATTAATCAGAGATTACCATATCGGCGGACTCACCTTTTTCCACAGTAGAGCCAGTGCTGCAACCAATTATGAAACCAAGAAAAAAGTAGTTCTAAATGACGATAGTTACCTTCGTTTAAAAGAGCTTATTACACGATATCAAAAGTGTGCGACCACTCCGCTATTGATGAGCATTGATGCCGAATGGGGATTGGCGATGCGTGTCGAAAAAACACCGCAATATCCTTATGCCATTACCTTGGGTGCTTTACCGGAAAGCGAAAGCCATTTGGTTTATGAAGTCGGAAAGCAAATAGGTTTAGACCTCAAATCTGCCGGTATACATTACAATTTGGCACCTTTGGCTGACATCAATAACAATCCGAATAATCCTGTGATAGGATACCGTTCTTTTGGTGAAAACAAAGAAAAAGTAGCTCATTTTGCTTTAGAATATTTAAAAGGAATGTCGGATGTTGGGATTTTAGGCTGTCTCAAGCATTTTCCCGGACACGGAAACACCAATGTAGATTCTCATTTAGGACTTCCTATTTTAGAGGAAAATTTAGAGGAATTAATGGCAAACGAATTGTACCCGTTTATTAAAGGAATCGAAAGCAATGTTGATTCCATTATGATAGGTCATTTGGCTGTTCCCGCTTTGAATGATGGCAAAAATACTTCTGCGACTTTATCAAAACCAATTATTGAAACCCTTTTGCGAAAGCAACTGGGATATGAAGGACTGGTTATTTCCGATGCTCTGAATATGCATAGCGTTTCAAAATTATATGATACCAAAGGGGAATTGGAATGGGAAGCTTTTAATGCAGGAAATGACGTCTTATGTTTTGCAGAAAATGTAGCCGAAGGAATTCAAGAAATCCTTAAAAATGCGACACCAGAACGAATTCAAGCCAGTTTTGACCGTTTGTGGAAATGCAAACAAAAAGCTGGAATCATAAATGGTCACAATGTTTTTCCAAGTTTTTCCAATATCGATTTTGATTATAAAACCACCTCCGAATTAAATCGAAAAATTGCCCAAAATTGCATTACAGTACTAAAAGACACCAGTAACACAAAAGCAGTTTTTGATGCTAAAGCGAGTAACACCTTAGCCAAAATAAGCATTTATAAAAATACTGATAATACTTTTTTTAAAGCGTTGTCTTCCACTCTCTCATCGCCGGAATTTTCAATAGAAATGGGAGACAACAATTCAATTGCAGAAATTGAAAAAAATCTGAGCCATTTTGAAACTATAATTATTTCCTTATTTGTACCAAAAGCGAAGCCTCTCAACAAATTTGACATAGAAGAAAGCGTTTTGCAATTCTTAGGAAAACTATTAACCTCTAAAAGATGCGTATTGTATGTTTTTGGAAACCCCTATGCCTTACAGGTCATTCCGAATTTAGAATCGGCCTGGGGAATTATTGAGATGTACCAGGATTTTAAAGAATTTCAAGAAAGCGCTGCTGAACAATTGCAAAAAAATACCAACTGCAAAGGACGTCTACCGGTTGTCATAAATAACTTATAATACTCATTCAGAGCTCAAAACAATTAATTATAAGAAATAGTTATTTTTAAATAAATATTAATAATCAAAATTTATTTAAACAAAGCTGTAGTTTAGATTACTTTTGCATCATCAAAAAAAATTAATTAAAAAATAAATAAGATGTCATTAGTAGGAAAAAAATTCCCAAGTATTTCAGTAGACGCAATTTCAGAAATGGGTGATAATTTGAAAATCAACATTTTCGAAGAAGCAACAAAAAACAACAAAAAAGTATTATTGTTTTGGTATCCAAAAGATTTTACATTCGTTTGTCCAACTGAATTACATGCTTTTCAAGCAGCTTTACCTGAATTCACAAAAAGAAACACAATCGTAATTGGAGCTTCATGTGACACTAACGAAGTTCACTTTGCTTGGTTAAATACACCAAAAAATAATGGTGGTATTGAAGGAGTTACTTATCCAATTCTTGCTGATACTAACAGAAACTTATCAAACATTCTTGGAATTTTAGATATTGAATCTACAAGCTATAGCGAAGAAACTGACTCAGTAATGGTTGAAGGTTCTAACGTAACTTACAGAGCAACTTACTTAATCGATGAAACTGGAAAAATTTTCCACGAAAGTGTAAACGATATGCCATTAGGTAGAAATGTAAATGAATATTTACGTATGGTTGATGCTTACACGCACATTCAAGAAAAAGGTGAAGTTTGTCCTGCAAACTGGGAAGCTGGAAAAGAAGCAATGAGTGCTGACAGAAAAAGTACTGCAGAATACTTAAGCTTAAACTAATAAAAAAAGTTCCAAAGGTTCAAAGAATCAGAGTGGCAAAGTTTTCTGCTACTACTATTTTCGAGTTTTCGAAAACTCTGAAGCTATGAACCTTTGTCACTTTGAACCTTTTTAAATAAAAATCTATGTTAATCGAATTAAACGAAGATACATTAGCTGACTTAATTGCAAAAGACGAAAAAGTTGTTGTTCAGTTTTCTGCTTCATGGTGTGGAAATTGTCGTATAATGAAACCAAAATTCAAAAAATTGGCTACAGAAAACGAAGCAATCACTTTTGCTCTTGTTGATGCTGAAAATTTTCCCGAATCAAGAAAATTAGCCAATGTGAGCAACCTGCCTACTTTTGCTACTTTCGTGAATGGTAAATTGGTAAACGAAACGCAAACCAACAAACAAGAAGTTTTACTTGAACTGGTAAACGAGATCGTGTAAATAGATTGTTAGATTTTTAGACCGTTAGATTTTTTGAATCTTAATCTAAAAATCCAATAATCCAGATAATCTAAAAATCAAAAAAATGAAATTACCTGTAATCAAGCATTTAACACAGTTTATAGAAGAAAACGATCAAGATTATATCATTGAAACGATAGAAGTTCTTGAAGCAATGACCGAAATATCATCACTGAAAGACGAAGAATTGGATGTTATAGGCGAATTAATTTCTAATATGTATGGCGCTTTGGAAGTAAACAAATTAGTCAAAGAAGGAACCGATAAAAAAGAAGCTTTAAATACTTTTATGAAACGGGTTTTAGGATCAATCGATAAATAATTTTAGCATTTTTCTTTTACCTATAAGGGTTAATAGCAATAGAATCCCTAACAATTTTACAGAACGCACTCCTCAACGAGTGTGTTTTTTTTGATCTATTGGGTAATATGCTTCTGCAGGAATCCTTTAGATCTTGCTCCGAAATCTTAAACTTTATCCCAAAATTTCGGGACTAAATCTTAAATAATTTTCATACTTTTGAACCTCATTATAAAAAAAACAAAATGGCAAAAATAACATTAGGAGGAAATCCGATAAACACTTCAAGCGAATTACCAAAAACAGGTACGAAACTAGTTGATTTTAAATTAGTAAAAAGCGATCTTTCTACTGCAACATTGAATGATTTTTCAGGTAGAAGATTAGTGTTGAATATCTTCCCTAGTATTGATACAGGAACATGTGCTACTTCTGTTAGAAAATTTAATGAAAGTGCAAGCAAGCTTGACAACACAACTGTATTGTGTATTTCAAAAGATTTACCATTTGCTCAAAAACGCTTTTGTGGCGCTGAAGGCCTTGAAAATGTGGTGAATTTATCAGACTTTAAAGACGGTAGTTTTGGTAAAACCAACGGATTGGAAATCGTAGATGGTCCATTGGCCGGTTTACATTCAAGAGTTGTAATTGTAGCAGACGAAAACGGTACTATTTTACATACAGAACAAGTTGCCGAAATTGCAGACGAACCTAATTATGAAGCGGCCCTAGCGGTACTTTAATCTATAAATTAGTTAATGGAATTTCAAAAAGACAACAGCTTCGTTAGCGGACGACTCAAAAGTGTTAGCTATGCCTTAAAAGGTGCGATAAAATTAATCACAACGGAACACAGTGTGATGGTTCAATTTGGTATCGGAATACTAATGACTATTGCTGGTTTCTATTTTGATATTTCCAAAACCGAGTGGCTTTTTCAAACCTTTGCAATTGGCTTCGTAATGAGTATCGAAGGCTTAAATACAGCAGTTGAAAAAATAGCCGATTTTATACATCCCAATTACCATGAGCGTATCGGGTTTATCAAAGACATTGCTGCCGGAGCTGTTTTCTTTGCGGCAATAACAGCAATAATCATCGGTTTAATTATTTATCTACCAATATTTTTATAAGGACTATTTACAATTAAGAATGGCAAAAACAACAAAAGCAACATCTCCAGATAAAAAAACTGATACTTCATCTGAGACACCAAAATCATGGAAAATGACCAAACAGCATAAGATTGTTTTGGGTTGTCTTTTGGTACTATTTTCAGTGGCACTATTACTTGCTTTTGTTTCCTTTTACATTTATGGTCAAGCCGATCAAAGCGCTGTAGCACAACTATCTGACCGATCCGAAACGGTTCAGAATTGGTTGGGTAAATTTGGCGCTTTTTTAGCTGATTTGATTGTTTACAAAGGTTTTGGTGTTGCCGCTTTCATTTTTGTCCGTTTGTTTTTCCTGACCGGAGTATTTCTGATTTTAGAACTCTCACTAAAAAAGCTGAAAAACATTTGGTTTTGGGACTTGTTTGTCATTATTGTATTGTCTGTTTTATTTGGATTTTTTGCCACTTCAGTACCAGAATTGGGAGGAACCATAGGATATGAACTAAATTTATTCTCGCAGGATTATATTGGAAAAACAGGAACTTTGCTGCTTTTGATTTTTGGTTTAATTATCTATTTGATTTTTAAAATTAAAATCTCTCCAGAAAAAATCCAGTCCTTTTTTGAGAATACCAAAAAAGAAATCAAAACTGATTTAGCCACAAATCCATTTGTAACAAACGATAGCGCGTATAATTTAGAAGAGTTTGCAGTTGCTGAAGATGAGGAATTGGATGGCATTCATTTGAAAACGAATGGTTCTCAATTCGAAATTAATAAAGAAGCTTTAAAACCTACCATTAATAATTCTTCTGAAATCAATTTAGATCCTGTAGTGAAGCCGATGCCAATGGAAATCACGCCACCGGTTCAAAGTATTCCACCACAACCTAATGAAGCATTTGTAATCGAAAAAGCAGAAGAAGAGGATATTATTGAAGAAAATTTAGCTTCTCGTCTGGTGGCCGATTTTGGATTATTTGATCCTACATTGGATTTATCCAATTACAAATACCCTACAATTGATTTATTAAAAGAATATTCTACGGGAGGAATCACCATCAACCAGGAAGAATTAGAAGAAAATAAAAACAGGATTGTCGATACCCTCCGCAATTATAAAATTGAAATCGCACAGATTAAAGCTACTGTTGGTCCATCGGTAACGCTTTATGAAATTGTTCCGGAAGCAGGAATCCGTATATCAAAAATAAAAAGTTTAGAAGACGATATTGCCTTGTCACTTTCAGCCTTAGGTATTCGTATCATTGCTCCTATTCCTGGAAAAGGGACAATCGGTATTGAGGTTCCGAATAAGAATCCGACTATGGTTTCTATGAAAAGTGTTATTGGGTCAGCCAAATTTCAGGAAGCCGAAATGGAATTACCAATTGCATTAGGAAAAACCATTTCAAATGAAACATTTGTGGTTGACTTGGCCAAAATGCCTCACTTGTTGATGGCTGGAGCTACAGGACAAGGAAAATCAGTTGGTTTGAATGCTGTTTTGACCTCTCTTTTATACAAAAAACATCCTGCTGAAGTCAAATTTGTTTTGGTTGATCCAAAAAAGGTGGAGCTGACGTTATTCAATAAAATTGAAAGACATTATCTGGCCAAACTACCTGATTTAGATGATGCCATCATAACCGACAACGCAAAAGTAGTCAACACTTTGAATTCACTTTGTGTGGAAATGGACAATCGTTATTCGCTATTGAAAGATGCGATGGTGCGAAATATTAAGGAATACAATGATAAATTTAAGTCCCGAAAATTAAATCCTGAAAATGGACACCGATTTTTGCCTTATATCGTATTAGTTGTCGATGAGTTTGCCGATTTAATTATGACAGCCGGAAAAGAAGTCGAAGTTCCTATTGCCCGTTTGGCACAATTAGCCCGTGCGATTGGAATCCATTTGATTATTGCTACGCAAAGACCTTCTGTTAACGTAATTACCGGTTTAATAAAAGCGAATTTCCCTGCCCGAATTGCTTTTAGAGTAACTTCAAAAATTGATTCCCGTACCATTTTGGATACGCAGGGAGCTGATCAATTAATTGGTCGTGGAGATATGCTTTATACCAACGGAAATGATGTCGTAAGGGTTCAATGTGCGTTTATAGACACTCCCGAAGTGGAAAAAATTACCGAATTTATTGGTTCTCAAAAAGCATATGCAACCGCTTATTTACTTCCAGAGTTTATTGGAGAGGAAAGTGGCATTAATCTTGATATGGATATTTCCGAAAGAGACACTTTGTTCAGGGAAGCGGCTGAAATCATTGTAAATGCGCAACAAGGTTCGGCTTCATTGCTACAAAGAAAATTAAAATTGGGTTACAACAGAGCCGGAAGATTGATTGATCAATTAGAAGCGGCAGGAATTGTAGGTCCTTTTGAAGGAAGTAAAGCACGCAGTGTAAACATCTTGGACATGAGTTCTCTTGATCAATTTTTCAACAGTGAACAAAATAATTAAAATCATGAAATCAACAATTTACAACCCAAATTGTAGCCACCAACCTAACCTATTAAAACAAAATAAATCAAATTCTATTGTGAAAAAATTTCTTCTCCTAACAACTTTGCTTCTGTTGAGTTTTTCAATACAGGCACAAGATAAAAAAGCAAAAGAACTTTTGGATCAAGTAAGTGCTAAGGTAAAAAGCTATAGTTCTATTGTAATAGATTTTAAATATTCCCTCAATAACGCTAAAGAAAACATCAATCAAGACAGTAAGGGTAATGTAATCCTGAAAGGCAATCAATACGTATTGAACTTCATGGGGGTTACCAAAATTTTTGACGGAAAAAAAACATACACCATTGTTCCTGAAGACGAGGAAATTACGATTACTAAATTCAATGACAGTGATGAAAATGCGGTAACACCATCAAAAATGCTCACTTTTTTTAATTCTGGATACAAATATTCAATGGATATTGTACAGAATATAAAAGGCCGAAAAATTCAATACGTTAAATTGGTTCCGTTAAACGCCAAAGACCAAAGAAAAGAGATTTTACTGGGTATTGACGTTCAAACGAAACACATTTACAATTTGATTGAAATAGGCAAAAAAGGAACAAAAACCACTTTAACGGTTAATTCTTTTAAAACCAATCAACCTTTGTCAAAAAATCAATTTACCTTTGTCGAAAGTAAATATCCAAATTACTACATCAATAAATTAGATTAATTCGTAGGTGAAAATTCTAGACAAATACATTCTTAAAACATTCCTGATTACATTTACTACGGTATTTGTAATCCTTTTTTTTATATTCATACTTCAAACAGTTTGGTTATTTATTGCAGAACTGGCCGGTAAGGATCTTGATTTGGTGATGGTTATCAAATTCTTGTTGTTTTCGATGCCTCGAATTATACCATTGGTACTACCCCTATCTGTGCTATTGGCTTCCATCATGACTTTTGGAGATTTATCTGAAAATTATGAGTTCGCTGCAATGAAATCTGCAGGAATCTCACTGCAAAGAGCCATGAGAACACTAACAGTATTCATACTTTTACTGAGTATTGTTGCTTTTTTCTTTGCCAATAATGTAATTCCTTTTGCCGAATATAAATTTGTTAATTTCAGGAAAAATATTGCTCAAGCCAAGCCAGCCCTGGCTATTGCCGAAGGTCAGTTTAATGACGTTGGTTTTTACAATATAAAAGTCAATAAAAAATCCGGGGAAAACGGAAACATTTTAACTGGCATTACCATCCACAAAAAAACAAATATTGGAGATGGTAGTAAAACAGTTATTAAAGCAAAAGATGGAGAGCTAATCAGTAGTAAGGAGTCTAGTATTCTACAATTAGTATTAAATGACGGGAATTATTATGAAGATATTGTTCCTAAAAAATACGAGGACCGTAGTAAAATGCCTTTTGTTAAAAGCTCCTTTAAAAAAGACATCATTAATATCGATTTATCAGAATTGAATAAAGTGGATGTCAATGATGAAAGTGTCTCCAATACGAATACCATGCTAAATGTAAGTGAATTAAATTATACCTTGGATTCACTTAACAAAACATTGAAAACAGATATTATCTCTTTTTCAGAAAATATCAATCAACGTATTGGAATTCCGAAAGAAATTAAAGTACCGGTATCACCTCCAAAAGTTATCCCTGCCCCATCTGAAAAGGCAAAACAAAGTAATGACACTTTAAAAAATACGAAAGTACAGGCAAAGGAGAAAATTACCACCTATCCAAAAGAGATATTGTCATTGTTTAATGATAGTCAGAAATCAGAAATTTTAAGTATTGCCAGCAGTAATATCACCAGTACGAAGTACTCTATTGATGCTTCAGAAACCGAATTTAAAAACAAACAAAAAAATATCAATAAACATTTAACAGCATTATATGATAAGTTTGTCATAGCATTTGCTTGTTTCTTAATGTTTTTCATAGGAGCCCCATTAGGAGCCATTATTAGAAAAGGAGGGCTTGGACTACCTATTGTTTTTGCGGTTTTAATTTTCATAACCTTCCATTTTATAAACACTTTTGGTAAAAGAGTTTCTCAGGAAGGCGGATTATCACCATTCATGGGAGCTTGGATGTCCTCATTTATTTTATCCCCACTCGCAGTTCTATTAACATACAGAGCTACAAACGATATCGGATTAATTAATATGGATGTTATTTTAGCACCATTTCAAAAAATATTTCAAAAATTATTTCCATCTCAAAATTAACACCCTACATGGTTACAAATAAAATACATCTCAACACAATTGAGGAAGCAATTGAAGATATTAGACAAGGAAAAGTTATCATTGTTGTTGATGATGAAGATAGAGAAAACGAAGGGGACTTCTTGGCTGCAGCAGAAAAAGTAACTCCTGAGATGATTAATTTCATGGCTACTCACGGGCGTGGATTAATCTGTGCACCATTAACGGAAAGTCGTTGTAAAGAACTAGGACTACACGTAATGGTAAGCAACAATACCGATCCAATGGAAACAGCATTTACTGTTTCGGTGGATTTAAAAGGAAATGGAGTGACCACTGGAATATCTGCTGCAGACAGAGCAAAAACGATTTTGTCATTCGTTGATTCTAAAACGAAGCCACACGATTTAGCACGACCTGGACATATCTTCCCTCTTATAGCAAAACAAGGAGGCGTATTACGAAGAACAGGACACACAGAAGCAGCTATTGATTTTGCTCGATTAGCAGGTTTTAAACCGGCTGGAGTGATTGTTGAAATCATGAATGAAGATGGTTCAATGGCACGTTTACCGCAATTAGTAAAGGTGGCTAAAAAGTTCGATCTGAAATTAGTTTCTATTGAAGCATTGGTAGCCTACAGAATGCAACACGACAGTTTGATTGTCAAAAAAGAAGATTTTGATATTGAAACCCGTTTTGGTACTTTCAGATTGCGAGCGTACCAACAAACAACCAATAAACAAATTCATATTGCTTTAACAAAAGGAACTTGGAACCTGGGTGAATCCATTTTGACCAGAATCAATTCCTCACAGGTAAATAATGATTTGTTAGGTACCCTGACCAATAATGCCGAACAACAACTGGATGATATGTTCCAAGTAATTAACGAAGCCGGAAAAGGTGCGGTTATTTTCATTAATCAGGACATGCAATCCATAAATCTGTTGAACCGTATTGCCGAACTTAAATTATTACAAAGTCAAGGCGAAATGAAAGCTCCTAAAATTGTTATTGACAGCAAAGATTTTGGAATTGGTGCGCAAATATTACATGATTTGGACATTTCAAAAATTAGATTGGTATCCAATACTGAAGGAACCAAACGCGTTGGAATGATTGGTTACGGACTAGAAATAACAGAATACGTAAAATATTAAACGTAGATCAAAAAAAAATTAAAAATTTTTTTTTTCTAAAGTATAGAAAATGAAAGCTTTAAAAATTAGTAATAAAAATAGATGCTTTTTTTCTGAAAATAGATTTGCATAACCAAAAAAGGTTCTTATATTTGCACTCGCAATCAGGTAATGAAAGCGACATACTGGAGAAATGGCAGAGCGGTCGAATGCGGCAGTCTTGAAAACTGTTGACTGTAACAGGTCCGGGGGTTCGAATCCCTCTTTCTCCGCTTAAACAAACCGTAACAAGCTAATAAACAAGCTATTACGGTTTTTTTATTTCCTAATTTGTACGATTTCTGTATTATGGTTTGAAAGTTCCCTTAAAAATCATTTTTTTTAACAAATAAAATGTTTTGTTTTGGGTGCATATTTTGCACGTTTTGCACCAATAAAAAAACCGTTTATCTCTAAACGGTTTTCAATCAAAATAAAAATCAAATTTAATAGAAGTCTTTTATAGAAAATTCAAATTCTTTTTGCTGCAAAAATAGTGGACGTTCGCCTGTATTATTTTGACAGAATTTTGTAATGTAGTATTCAGTTTGTTTAATAATATCATCTTTGCTATATTCAAACGAAATACCAACAACATTTAAAAACTTACATACTACTTCAAAGGCTTGTGTTGAACTTATATCTTCACGTTTTATAAATTCCAATAGTTCGGCTGTATTATTTATTTGTATTTCCATTAGTATTTCGCTTCCAATTCTGCATTGATACGTTTAATTTCTTCAGATTCCATAAAATTGATAACAATTGGATTAAATCCGTTTTCACTAACCGCCGTTAATTCAGTAGCTTTGAGTGTTGGAACTACAAATTTTGCCAATTCAATAACTACCTTTAAACGTTGCAAAGGTTCTAATTTGTTTAAGTCCTCTTTCAGTTGCTCCAAATTATCTGAAACCAAATTTTGAAAATGCTCCCTTATTTCTGTGGTGGTCTTATTAGAAACTCCTTTTGGTCTGCCGTTTTCGTTTCGTGTACCTTTAAATCCTGTCATTGTTATTGTATTTTATTGTTCTTTACAATTGCTACGCCTTAAAGTAACTGTTATTAACTTTGACAATTCCGTTTTCAATTAAGCATCTATGATTACCAACCGCCCTTTGCAAATGGTATAAATCGCCAAAACTTAAAAAATCATTTGCCATTTCAAGGATTTTAACTGTTTTTTCGTATTCAGTCGCTTTGGCTGGTTCTAAATAGATATTGAATTTTTCTTTGTCAATAGTACTAATTAAGCTATTATTGACAATTGAATAAACATTTGAAAGCCTTTGTAATTCAATCACATTTGCCTTAACTGTAGCAATATTAAAATCAGTCAAATTCAAAGCTTTTGTTGGTGTTACTGCCTTTGAAAAGTCTTTATTTGCTTTGCTCCAAAACGCATCAACACAATAGGCCGTTATATCTTGACAATCTAATAATTGAAGCAAATTAGCTTCTATGTTAATTTTACTAAATTCATTTTTGATACTCTCGGCAGTATCAACTGCTTTGTTAAATTTTACGTTTTGATTGTCAAAACCGCTTTGGTTAAATTCTAATATCATATTCATTACTTTTTAAATTTTAAATTGATTTTGTGCATTAATTGATTAAAAGCAAATTTTCTTTGAATTTCTGCTTTGTTTTGCTCGGCTTTATTAAGCTGTGGTTTTTGTGTAAATCTGAAATTTGTTTTCATTGTAAAGTTCTTGTTTTAAAATTCTGTCTACTCGGTTTTGGTGGCTTGAATAGTTTTTAGTCCTGTCATTTAGCCATAATCTAAAATGATTAATTTTACTTACTGTCATTGCTTAATTTTTTAATGATAAAATTCGATAGCGTTCTTTTGTCCTTTTTTGCTCTCTCGAATAACTTTTGCTTTTCTGCTGTGGCAATTCTAAAAGTCACTGTTTCTGTTTTTTTCATCTTTCAAAATAGTGTTACATTGTTACTATAATGTATAAACAAAATATTATCGAATTTTGTTACAGAAAAGAAACGCAATATTTGTATTTATTTAAAAATCAACTATTTACATTTAAGTAATAATCTGCTAAATCAAAACCGTTTTCAAATTCGGTTTGTTCTATCAGGTCACTAACTGCAATTTTAAAACCTAAAGTATTTATCTCGGTAGCTTTATTTAACCAGTTGTTATACTCTCCTTTATCAGGAAACAAAACAATATTTCGTTTTTTGATAGGCTTCAATAACTCAAACTTTAAAAGTCCTTTTTGCCCTGTGGAAAGCCAAATGTAATCAGGAATAAAAATGCTCATTATTATTGCCGTCTTTTCACTTTCAACAACTGCAATAGTCTTTTGATAGTCTTCATTAACTCGGTGCAATCCAAACAAACATTGATTAATATTAAAATCAGGCTCTTTAATCGCATTATGTAGCCAGTTTATATGATTGTAAGGCTTTTTTATTCTTTTGCCCGTAAACCTATCGTATTGCATAATCTTACAAGCGTGAATTTTATCTTTGTCATCAATTTGCCAAAACGCTGTTGAGTTGTTCCAAAAATGGTTTGTTCCTGTAATGAAATAATTTTGGGTCGCTTTGAAAACCTCATCTTTTGAAAAATGAATTTTCAGAAACTCGGTTAAATTGTCAATCTGTGGGTTTTCTGCATACATTTTGTCTAATAATTCCAAACCGTGAAAACTCGGGACAATCTCGGGCGGTGGTTCTTTGGCTGTAATTACATTTACAAAACCAATTTCATCAGTATTAAAATATTTGCTTTCGTTTGCCAAATATGGAATAAGACTATTTTTTAAAAACCATTCAGTTATCCAACAATCATTTGTTGTTTGCTCCAGTATTTGTGAGTTTGGCACTATCGAAATAATGCCATTTATATCAGTCAATTTGTGTGCTTTATCTGAAATGCTTTTCAGTAACAAAAAAGGAATGCAAAAAGCCTTTTTGCCTTTGGGAGGTGCTTTGTGATAACCGCAATTTGTTGAGCGGTCACATTTTCCAAAGTCATCAGTTAAATAGTTGCCCGTTTCATTGTCCACATACAAAACAAAGGTTCGTTTGTTACAGTTGGGGCAAATATGCTTTTTACTGCTTTTATCGAGGGTGTATTTAAAGGTTTCCATAAGTGATATAAGCTACATTACCCACGTTAATACGATTGACAAATATTTTATAATGATTCAATCGCTGTATAAATTTGGTCTTCCCTACGGGTCTGTAACCGTCTTCAATGCAAAATGCTTTATACTTTGGGTACAATTCCGAAATTAAAACATATTCAGTAGTTGAGGGTTTATATTCCATTTCGCTAATAAATAACTGAACGCTATCACTTTGCTTTTCGTAATCGCTTCGAGCATTGTCCACGGCTTCACATTTACTGAATTTTTTTTGCTCCATTACCCTGTCAAGTCCTTGCAAAATCCAGTTGAATACTCCCGAAAGTTCGCTTTGTATTATTTTGTTTGGCAGTTGTTTGTCCTGTCTGTCTTCGGGAATAGTAACGTCAAAACCAATAATCATAAACCGTCTAAAATATGCGTTTGTGTGTTCCACGTCTTTCGGCAATTCATTACAATTGAATATTAACTTTGCGTATTCGGTCAATATGAACGGGTCGCCATAAGGCAAACGTGCTTCGATAGGTTCGCCACTTGCCATTTGTTTAAAAATATCGGTTTCCAGTTTGCCGTTAATTTCTGAAGCGTAATTCACAAGCTTATTGCCTATTTTGGCACGAAAATAACCGTTATCATTAGTAAGGCTTTGTAATGAATAATTGCTTATGTTTTCAGTTCCCAAAAGGGCGTTAAGTATCTCAAAAAATACGCTTTTGCCATTCGCTCCCGTACCAAATAGAATAAGCATTTTTTCAAGTTTTAAAACGCTTGGTTTAATAAAAATGTAACCGCAATATTCTGCAAATACTTTTTGTTTGTCAGGATCGGGCAAAACCTCATCCAAATATTTTTGAAATAGTGGGGCGATTGCTTCGGGGTCATATTCAAAAGGCAATTGGTGTGTAATAAAGTCTTTTTGTTCAAAGTTCCTTAAACCTCTTTTTGTTGGTGTTATCTCAAATGTACCGTTAAGCAAATTGATTAAAATACTATTCAATTTTCCTTTAGGTGTAGGCAAATAAGCATCGGCCATAAACTGTTTGAAAAGGTCTTCTTTGAACGTATGTATCTTTCCTTTGAACTTTTCAACTCCCATTTGCAAAGCCACGTTACCCAAAAAGAATTGAAAACGCTCTTTGTCAATTTCAATCCAATAAGTGCCATTATACAAATAAATAAACCCGTTCTTTTTACACAAACCCCATTTATTAGCAATAGCAATTTTTAAAAGTTGCTCAATACAAATAATTAAATAATGGTTTTTAGTAAGTCTAAATTTGCTTAATTCTGTTTTGAGTTTATCAAATTCAATTTGTTGGTTTTCAGTAAGTCCTTCAATACTTATTAAAATAATTTTCAATTCATTGTATCGCCTTTGAACGTCTTCACTTTCAGGAAATGCCAAAATTTGAAAATCAATTTTACCGATACTTTTTAAAAGTTCCTGTAATATGTCATCAGTAGAATTTTTAACTACTTCTATGCTTTCAATTAATTGACTTATATCATTAGTAATCAAGTCTTTTAACTTATCTTTACCGTGTGTGGTTGGGCTGTGGGTTTCTTTACTCATAGCCTTATTTATTTAATGGTGTGATTGTGGCCATTAATTCGCTCCTTTTGTAGTAACACTTGTTAGCAAATTTATAAACGGTTATACGTCCTTTATTTTGCCAGTGCCACAAAGTCGAAGCGTTAATTTGTAGTAGTTCCAAAACCTGCTCCCGTGTCATCAGGTCATCATTTTCGGTTTGAGTTGTAAACTCCTTTTTGAAGTCTTCTAATTCTTTTCTGAAGACGTTTGTTATAAGTTCCGTAAATTGTTCGGGACTTACATTTTGAAGTAAGATTGAATTTTCCATATTGCCGTATCATTTATTATTGATAGGGCAAATATTGATTTATTGGGTTGGTACTGTTTGCAGTACTCGTACTATGTGAGTACTGTTTATTGCAGTAGTATTATGCAATAGGTAAACGGCTTTCAAAATAAGGGTCAATCTCTAATTTTTCAGCTATGCAATGGTCTATAATTTTAGTCATCATATCAAAATTATTGAATATGTTTTTATTTTTATTTTCGCCCGTTTTATAATTATTCTTTGAAGCTAAAATATATTTTTCAAAACTCGGGTTTTCTAATTCATTTGCTATTTTCAAAGGACTTAATCCGTTAGATACTATTTCATTATTTTTGCTATTAATTGTAAAATATTTATTCATTTTGCCAGTCGCAAAAAGCAATCCCACTTTGAATAAAATTTGAGTTTTATAAATCTCATCAGGCTTAACGGCCTCGGGCGTTGTACCAATAATTTTAATATTTTGGTTTTCAATTATAGTTTCAATTTCATCTAAAAAATCCAAATTTTTATTAAATTGAATACATTGTTCAAAACTTAAATTATTGAACACTTCAATACTTACTTCTTTATAAATTTCGTTTTTTATAAATTCATAAAAAGGAAAATGAATTTCATTTAACCGTATTGCTCCAGCTTCAGTTTCAATTGGTTCGATATAAGGTAAACTTTTGTTTACCTCGTTGAATTTAAGAAAACAATATTGAACAAAGCTATTTGAAAATTCAGTTAATAAATTCAAATCAAATCCATTAGTTAAATCACTAAGTATCCTTTTACGTTCAAAAGAAGTATAATTATTTATGTTATCAAAAAACTTAACATAATCAATTTTAAGTATGATATTTTTATTCATTGTGTTTGCATTAATTAGTGTAAAAAGTGTAAAATATGCACCTAAAATAAAACTTTATTTTTTTGCTTTTAAAAATAGTTAGTCATTTCAATTGCTAAATCTTTGTTGCTTTTGCCTATGTAGTTTAAAAACATTACTTCGGTGCTATGCCCTGTAACATAAATCAAATAAGTAGTTGGAATTTTACCGTAAAAGTTTGTAGCAAATGAACGCCTGCCAATATGTGAGGTTATCAATTCACATTTTTTAAATTCTTTGGTTTCTTTTCTAAAAATTCCGCTTTTGGGTGCGGTTTCTAAATGTTTGCTCCCTACAATCTTTTGAGTTAATTCTGCAATCTCGCAAACTGTTTTAATATAGTCATTATACTTTTGGTCTGAAATAGCATAGGGAAACATTCCGTTCCTTTTGTCCAGTATCTCAATAACTTTTGGGTGTAGTGGAACGGTCATAATTTTGCCCGTTTTCACTTGAGTAAATTCAATCAGTTTTTTGCCGTTTTCAATTCGTATCATATCGGCAGTAAAACGCATAAAGTCTGAAACTCTTTGGCCACAATAGCACGAAATTATTAACCAGTCTTTCGCATTGTCTAAACTGTCGGTTAATTTTTCCTTTTCTATCTTTTCGATTTTGTCAAGTTCATCAAAAGTTAAATATATCTTTTCGACTTTCATACTATCCAAACGTAAACTATCTAATTGGGGGTGTGTTTCAAGTCCTAAAAATCGGGCGTGACGGCAAAAGGTTTTAATAAAGGTCAATTCTCTTTGCATTGTGTTTTGTGCATAGCTCTTTGACTTATAGAAATTTACAAACTCATTTTTAAAATTGTCGTTAACCTCTTTAATCAAATACGGTGCTTTTCTCAAAACTTCCATTTCCTCAATCTTGCTTTTGATAACTTTAAATTTTTGGATTGAGGTTTGTTTTGATTCGTGTTTACGATATTCAATATAAAAATCAATATACTTTGTCAATTCGGTCGGCAAGGCTTCGGCTTCCTTTGGTGGGTTGTAATAGTTATCAACTTGGGTTTGTAACCATTCTTTTGTAATAGCATCAGGATTAACAGAATTGAACGCATTTAAAATGTGGTTTTCAATTTTATTAAGTTCCGTATTAACACGGGTCTGTTCATTGGTCAAAAGTATATCCCTTGACTTTCTTTTATGGTCTTTGCTCCAATAGTCTTTTGTAGTTTCAAATTTGGTATTTGCTCCAAAGACAAAATCCTTTTCATTGAAACGATACAATAAACGTACGTGTAAATTTGCTTTGTCTTTTGTTGAACGATATAAAAAATTAACTGTTGCCATATTTGAAGTTTTAGAACAATACAAATATACAAAACTTGTACGATAACCGTACGATAAAAAGCAATTAGTTACATTTTAAAACAATCAGTTAAATAAATCAATTTTTATTAAAACGCTGAAAGTATTATGTTTATTGGTATATTTGCAATAATCAAAATGCAATTGATTTTAATTGATTGTATTGTAAGCAGTCCCTCTTTCTCCGCCAGTATCAAGTTTCAAAAGAAACTTTAAACATCAAAAGCCTTTAAATAGTGATATTTAAAGGCTTTTTTGTTTTTTGTAAAGTGTCAAAAAGCACGTATATTATCAAAGATCAGTGACCCTATTGGTGACCCTATTTTTATTTTTGCTTTTTAAGTTAAAATAGGGTCACTAAATCGGAAGAATTCCTTGGGAATTCCGCACCAGTACTAGACTCCCTCAAAGTTTTTAAA
>RCUJ01000216.1_pt1 | contig 33216 bp, 29 predicted proteins | sample 2166321 | NCBI WGS metagenome assembly RCUJ01 (sample SAMN09932808, study PRJNA488358) | compost metagenome | feature: garden; material: soil; isolation source: compost soil in an enriched community after 118 h of incubation | place: Germany: Experimental Botanical Garden Goettingen | collected... | reverse complement strand
AAGCCGATCAGATTATTTCTGGAGGAAATTTCCACGGACAGCCTTTAGCGTTAGCTTTAGACTTTATGGCAATTGCTTTGGCAGAATTAGGAAGCATTTCTGAAAGAAGAACGTATCAGTTAATTTCTGGTTTGCGAAATCTTCCTGCATTTTTGGTAGATAATCCAGGATTGAATTCTGGTTTCATGATTCCGCAATATACTGCTGCAAGTATTGCAAGCCAGAACAAACAATTGGCAACTCCAGCGAGTATTGATAGTATTGTTTCAAGCAACGGTCAGGAAGATCACGTGAGCATGGGAGCAAACGGTGCTACAAAAGCCTTACGTATTTTAGACAATTTAGAGCGCATTTTAGCAATCGAATTATTGAATGCTTCGCAGGCCATTGCTTACAGAGAGCCTTTAAAATCAAGTGATTTTATCGAAATGTTCTTAAGCAGTTATAGAGAAGTTGTGCCTTTGGTAAAAGAAGACAGAATCTTACATAATGACATAGAAAACACGGTTTTATTCCTTGAGAGTTTTCAAATTGAAAACGATTTGTTAACAATGGCTTAACACTGAAACGTGTTATTGAAGGTAATTTTGCACTATCAAAAATAAAACAATGTCAATAAACAGTATTTTCCAATTTTTAGTGCCGAAAGACAAGAAATTCTTTCCACTTTTTGAAGAGGCTTCTAGCAATTTAATTGAATTAGCTTCTAACTTACACGAAGCTGTAAATTTACCATTAAAAGAAAGAGAAATTCTTTTTCAAAAGATTGACGAATTAGAACAAAAAGGAGAAGACATTACTCGTCAGACAAACTTAGAGTTAAGCAGAAACTTTATTACTCCGTTTGACAGAGAAGATATTCATACATTAATTACCTCAATTGATAACGTTGCAGATTACCTTCATGGTGCATCTAGCCGTATGAGATTGTATCAAGTTGATAAGATTACAAAATCTATCAGAAAGATGACAGAAATCAACCTTGAAGCTTGTCAAAACATTGACAGCGCAGTAAAAGAGTTGAGAAACTTACAAAACTTTAAAGTTATTAAAGATGCGTGTGCTAGAATCAATAAACTAGAAAACAAATCTGATAACGTTTATAACAAAGCAGTTTTTGAAATTTTTGAAAACGAAACAGACGCTAAAAATATCATTAAATATAAAGAGGTGTTATCTGTTTTAGAATCAGCAACAGACAAATGTAAGAGTGTTGCGAACATACTAGAATCTATTTCTGTAAAACATTCTTAATTCAATTTTTCAATCTGAAGTTATAATCTTATGACTATACTTATATTAATTATAGTACTTGCCTTAATTTTTGATTACATCAATGGTTTTCATGATGCGGCAAATGCTATAGCGACTGTTGTTGCAACAAAGGTTTTGACACCTTTTCAGGCGGTAGTCTGGGCAGCATTTTTTAACTTTCTGGCGTATTGGGTTTTCGGATTTGGTGTTGCAGATACTGTTGCTAAAACAGCCCATACCATGGAAATTAACCTAGTCGTAATTTTGGCTGGAGTTATCGCTGCAATTTGTTGGAATTTATTGACTTGGTGGTTAGGAATTCCTTCAAGTTCTTCGCATACATTAATTGGAGGTTTTGCAGGGGCTGCCGTTGCGCATGCTATTGCTGTACATGGTTTCTCTGGTTATGTTGGAGAAGATGGAGCAACTCACTACTGGTATGAAATTGTAAGCTGGTATAAAGCAGGAAAAGACGGAGCAATGCCTTCTGGGGTTCTCATTATTATTGCATTTATCGTTCTGGCACCATTAATTGGAGCACTGGCCTCTTATTTAATTTCGATTTGGCTTTTAAATGCTTCTCGTAAAACAATTGGCCCTAAAATCTTTACTGTCGCTTTAATGGTTGCCACTGTTGTTTTTGTATACTATCAGATGGTTTCTTATGAAGAAATTTTAGAACACGGAAAACCTCGTTTTGAGTCTCATTTCTGGAGCGTAGTATTCGATTCTCATAATATTAAATGGTTTTTAGTTGCTTTCATTATCTTGACAGTTAGCGGATTTTGTTTGATATTCAGTAGTCTAAATCTTCATCAGGCCGATGCTGCTTTAAAGAAAATGCAATTATTATCTTCTGCAGCATTTAGTTTAGGTCACGGAGGAAACGATTCTCAAAAAGTAATGGGTATTATTGCTGCAGCTGTAGCGGTTTATATCAATACAAATCCAGGAGTTCATATGGATGCTTGGTTAGATGTTGTTCTTCCAAATGATGATGCTGGTATTAAAGGTGTTATGCCAAGTTGGATTCCGTTAGCGTGTTATTCTGCCATTGCTGCAGGAACTTTAAGCGGTGGATGGAAAATTGTGAAAACAATGGGTTCTAAAATTACTAAAGTAAGTTCGTTTGAAGGAGTTGCTGCTGAAACTGCAGGTGCTTTGACACTTTACTTTACAGAACACCTAAAAATTCCAGTAAGTACAACGCACACTATCACAGGTTCTATTATTGGGGTTGGATTAACAAAACGTGTATCTGCCGTTAGATGGGGAGTTACAGTAAGTTTAATCTGGGCTTGGATCTTAACTATTCCAATTTCGGCTTTATTAGCAGGTTTGGTTTATTTTATTCTAAGCGTCTTTATTTAATCTGAGAAAATGAATTTTGTAAAATGTGGAAAGTATATCACATTTTGTTAATATAGAAAACCGATTTCAAATCTGAAATCGGTTTTTTTTGTTTTAATTTGTTTCAAAGTAAAAATCTGAAAAAACCATTTTGCAGACTTTTGTAAATAGTATAATATTTAAAGTAATGAAGAAAATAATTGTATTGGTTTTAATGCTGATTGTAAGAACTGGTTTTGCCCAAGCTGGTGATAAAACTTTTAAATATGGTTTTGTCGATCAGACAGGAAAAGAAATAGTTCCTTGTAAATATGACGGTATTAGTGCATTTGAAAATGGTTTTGCCGTTGTACAATTAAAAGGCAAAAGCGGGGTGGTAGATAAAACAGGCAAAGAAGTTATTCGCTGCATTTATGATGAAATACTAAACAAACAGAATTGGGTTATAGTGAGCAATAAAAATGCTAAAGCTCAGTATTTGATTAAATCTTCTGATGTCTTGCTGACCAAAAAATATGATGATGCAAAAGCTTTGTCACCTGAAATAACAGCTGTAAAGCTGAATAATAAATGGGGTTTTATTGATGTAGTAGGAGAAGAAATAAGTCCGAAATATGATGAAATAATAGATTTCGAAGACCGATTTGCTGTTGTAAAATTAAATAGCAAATTTGGTATTGTAGATCAAATTGGAAAAGAGGTTGTTCCGCCAATTTATGATCACGTTCAAAATTTTAAGGAAGGTTTTGCAATAGTAAAACAAAATGACAAGTTCGGAGTAATTAGTGAGGAAGGAAAAATTGTAGTTCCTGTGAAATACGATATGAATTTCTATTTTAAAGACAATGTGTCTATTGTAAAACAGCAAAATAAATATGGTATCTTAGATAATGACGGAAAAGAGATCGTGCTTGTAAAATACGACTTCATGGCTTTAAATGATGATTTAATCCAAGTGAAATCAGGCGATAAATACGGATTGATTGATAAAACAGGAAAAGAAATCACTTCAACTAAATATGATGTAATTGAATCTTTTAAAGACGGAATTGCTGTAGTGAAGCTGGATGGAAAATACGGTTTTGTAGACAAAGAGGGTAAAGAGATCGTAGCTCCGAAATACGAAAAAGCGGATGGTTTTAAAGATGGTTTGGGTGCTGTTAGGATTCAGGTTGGAAAATAAAAATCAAAATTTCTGCAAATTCTTATGATTATGCTTACGCTTATAGTGTGTTTGCTTTAAGTTTTTCTGATCCTCAGAAATAATGCTGATAGTTCCGTCAATTTCTAACATTGCCAGTTTTACATTTTTGAAAAATTCGATTCCGTGTTCGCGCATGGCTTCTTTTAGTTCTTCATCAGAAATATCTAATCTGCTTAAAGCTTTAAAATCTAATTTCCCATCGTGAATTAATACTTCAGGTTTGTCTAGTAGTATATTGCTTAGAGTTTTATATCTGCGAGTTAGTTTTTTAATGACAAAATTTATTGAAAACAAAACCAAAGCAGCAATTAATCCGCCAGTTAAACTTGTATCGGGACCAACCATTGCATTCTGGACAGAGTTGCTTATTAACAAAATAAGAATAATATCGGCAGTGTTTAATTGTGAAAGTTCTTTTTTGCCGAATACGCGTAAAGCAATTGTCATGAAAAAGTAAACGGCAACACTTCGAATAATTATATCTAAATAAGGAAAAGTCATGTTTTTTATTTTAAAATTAAATAAAAAAAGCTTTGCCAAAGTTTTAAAGTTCGGCAAAGCTCTTGAATAACTAAATGTTTTCTTAACCCAGACATTTGGTCCAGATATTTTTAGTGTCTATGATTTTCCAGACATTGTCTTTTTTTTCTAAGCATACTGATACTCCATATGGTAGTTCTTTTGAATAACAATCAACCTCCATATAGGCTTTCCTGTTGTCTTTGGAAAATATAGGAATTGATAATATAATGTAATCGTTAGCTTTTTCTATTTCTGATACTGGAATTATTTTTAGCTTTTTTGATATTTTTTGAGGTAATGTATATTTTAAAAAGCAGTTATTCTGTTCCACAAAATTTATTGAATCTTTGACGTTGAATATCTTTTCTCCTTTCAGATTGGCGTTTAATAGCATTTGGATATAAATTTCCGTGTTTTGGAGAATAATTGGTAATCTCGGCGGAAGTCTTACAATTGATGGTTTTGTAGGTTCTGAGTATATGTCTTCAGTGCTGATTTTAAGTTTTTTAAAACTGTTGCAAACTGCGTAAGAGTCTTTAGAATTTTCAATACGGTTTTGCTTAATAAAAGTTTCTACGATTTTATCAGTTTCAATCTTTCTAATTTTTTCATTATCAAAACAATTACTTTTATTGCAGCTTGTAACAATTAAAATCAGAAAGATTGTGATTTTTTTCATTGATGAAGTGTTGAAAAAGGCTAATTAATTATAATTTAAAATTCTTCTCAATCGCTCTAATCATTTCTCCAGCGACATCTTTGTTAGTTGCGCCTTCAATTCCTTCAAGACCTGGAGAAGAGTTTACCTCTAGCAATAACGGACCTTTAGAAGAACGAATAATATCAACACCGGCAACTTTTAAATCCATTGCTTTTGCAGCTTTTATAGCGATTTTTTTCTCTTCGGGAGTAATTTTAATAACAGATGCCGTTCCGCCAAGGTGAATATTAGCTCTGAATTCGCCTGGCATAGCCTCACGTTGGATTGCGGCAACTACTTTTCCGTCAATCACAAAACAGCGAATGTCTTTTCCGTTGGCTTCTTTAATAAATTCTTGAACTAAAATATTGGCATTTAAACTTTTAAAAGCGTTGATCACACTTTCTGCCGCTTTTTTGGTTTCGGCCAAAACAACTCCTTTTCCTTGTGTTCCTTCCAATAATTTTACAATTAAAGGTGAACCGCCAACCATTTTGATTAAGTTGTCTGTATCAAGCGGAGAATTGGCAAATCCTGTGGTTGGAATATCGATTCCGCTATTCAATAATAATTGTAAAGAATATAATTTATCTCGAGATTGAGTGATAGCTGTAGCTGAATTTAAAACAAAAACCTTCAATGCCTCAAATTGACGCGTTAATGCACAACCATAAAAAGTAATGCTCGGACGAATTCTTGGAATAATAGCATCAAACTCATTTAAGATTTTTCCGCCTCTGTAATGAATCTCTGGTTTTTTAGCGTCCAGTTTCATGTAGCATTCCTTGATATTTAAAAAATGCATTTCGTGCCCGCGCATTTCGCCGGCTTCCATGATTCTTTTATTGCTATACAATTCGGGATTACTGGCTAAAAGACCAATTCGTAAGCCTGTTTTTGCTTTTTCTGAATTCTGATATAACTCTTTTAAAGATTCAGCTGTAGGCTGTCCTAAAAGATATTTTTGTTCTGGATCAACCAAAACCCTTCCGCTCATGGCTTCGCGTCCTAAAAGCATTCTAAATCCCATAGAATCGCGATTGGTCAAAGTCATTTCGATTGGCCATTTGGCATCGCCAATTTTTAGACTGGTCTGGATTACATAACGATGTTCTCTAAATCCGCTCGAACTTTTCACAATTCGTTTATCAACCAAAGGCGCTTCACAATGAATAATGGTTTTGATATTATTCTGAATCGGGTTAATATCAAATTTAACCCAATTGGCATCATTTTTTATAAAAGGAGCTATGTTTAAAGCGTGCATTGCCGAAGTTTTGGCGCCAGAATCTACACGAGCCTTAATTGTCGGGATTCCTAGTTCTGGAAATGCGCACCATTCTTCGCTACCTAAAATGACTTTGTTTTGAAGCATATTTTGTTTTTTATTATAGAATTTAAATTCAAAAATAGCTATTTGCTTTTACTAAAGATAGTGATTTTTAATAAAAAAAATACCCGTTATGTTATGAAAACGTAACGGGCATATTATGAATGTTATAAATTTTGACTAATTTATTGATTCGTTGGCTCTTCGGCTTTGTGAATTTCTACTGATAATTCTTGTGAATCATCTTTTAAGTCCATCATGATTTCATCGCCTGAATGAATTTTCGAAGTGATGATTTCTTCAGCTAGCAAATCTTCAACATATTTCTGAATTGCTCTTTTCAGCGGTCTTGCTCCAAATTGTTTATCAAAACCTTTTTCAGCGATAAACGCTTTTGCTTTATCAGTTAAGCTTAATTTGTAGCCTAACTCTGCAATACGAGAGTAAAGTTTTTTCAATTCGATTTCGATAATCAAATCGATATCAGCTTTTTCTAATGCATTAAATACAATTACGTCATCAATTCTGTTTAAGAATTCGGGAGCAAAAGTTTTCTTCAAAGCGTTTTCGATAATGCTTTTTGAGTTTTCATCAGCCTGAGCTGTTCTTGCAGCAGTTCCGAATCCAACGCCTTGTCCGAAATCTTTCAACTGACGAGCACCAACGTTAGAAGTCATGATAATGATAGTGTTTTTAAAGTCAATTTTTCGACCTAAACTATCAGTCAAATATCCGTCATCTAAAACTTGAAGCATCATGTTGAATACATCTGGATGCGCTTTTTCAATCTCATCTAAAAGAACTACACAATATGGTTTTCTACGAACTTTCTCGGTCAATTGACCACCTTCTTCGTATCCAACGTATCCTGGAGGCGCTCCAACTAAACGAGAGATCGCAAATTTCTCCATGTATTCGCTCATATCAATACGAACTAAAGCATCTTCAGAATCAAACAATTCTTTTGCTAATACTTTAGCCAACTGTGTTTTACCAACACCAGTCTGACCTAAGAAAATGAATGAACCAATTGGTTTGTTCGGATCTTTAAGTCCAGCTCTGTTACGTTGGATAGAACGAGCGATTTTTAAAACAGCTTCATTTTGACCAATTACTTTATTCTGAATCAATTCAGGCAATTGAGCCAATTTGTTGCTTTCTGTTTGAGCAATTCTGTTAACAGGAATTCCAGTCATCATCGAAACAACATCGGCTACATTATCTTCTGTAACTTCAATTCTGTTGTTTTTAGAATCTTCTTCCCATTGTTCTTGTGCTAAAGCAAGATCTTTTTCGATACGTTTTTCATCATCGCGAAGTTTGGCTGCTTCTTCATATTTTTGTTTTTTAACAACCATATTTTTCATTTCGCGAACTTCTTCTAACTGACGTTCTAAATCCAAAATTTGTTTTGGAACATCAATGTTAGTGATGTGTACACGTGAACCAGCTTCGTCCATTGCATCAATAGCTTTGTCTGGTAAGAAACGCTCAGACATATATCTGTTTGTTAGCTTAACGCAAGCTTCAATAGCTTCTTGAGTATAAGTTACGTTGTGGTGATCTTCATATTTATCTTTTACGTTGTTCAAAATTGCAATTGTTTCTTCAACAGAAGTTGGCTCTACAATTACTTTTTGAAAACGTCTTTCTAAAGCACCGTCTTTTTCAATATATTGTCTGTACTCATCAAGAGTGGTAGCACCAATACATTGAATTTCTCCTCTAGCTAAAGCAGGTTTGAACATATTTGAAGCATCAAGAGAACCTGTTGCTCCACCAGCGCCTACAATAGTGTGGATTTCGTCAATAAAAAGAATAATATCGTCGTTTTTCTCAAGCTCGTTCATTACGGCTTTCATTCTTTCTTCAAATTGTCCTCTGTATTTTGTTCCTGCAACTAAACTTGCAAGATCAAGAGTTACAACACGTTTATGGAAAAGAATACGCGATACTTTCTTTTGGATAATGCGTAGAGCAAGCCCTTCTGCAATAGCAGATTTACCAACTCCAGGCTCTCCAATAAGAAGCGGATTGTTCTTTTTTCTACGGCTTAAAATTTGCGATACACGCTCAATTTCTTTTTCACGTCCTACAACAGGATCTAATTTTCCTTCTTCGGCCATTTCTGTTAAATCTCTCCCAAAATTATCTAGAACCGGAGTCTTAGACTTTTTGTTTGACTTATTGGCGGGATTATTAAAGCTGCTTTCTTTAAGACTGTCATCTTGTCCTGAATCATCATTATATGATTCGTTTCTTGGCAAGTTTTCTAAGAATTCTTCTTCGTTTGGAGTCATATTTAAATACTGTTCTTTAGCTACGTCATAATCTATTTTTAGTTTATTCAATAGCTTGGTTGTTGGATCGTTTTCGTTTCTCAAGATACATAACAGCAAATGTGCCGTGCTTATCGATGAACTTTGAAATACTTTTGCTTCAAGAAAAGTGGTCTTCAGGGCTCTTTCGGCCTGTCGGGTAAGATGAAGGTTTTTCTTTTCTGCATTTACTTCAACGCTCAAGTTGGCAGGACTAAGTACTTCTACTTTTCTGCGTAAATGATCTAAATCGACAGCTAGGTTATTAAGTATATGAATAGCTTTTCCGTTACCATCTCTTAAAATACCCAGCATAAGATGTTCTGTACCAATAAAGTCGTGGCCCAATCGAAGAGCTTCTTCTTTACTGTACGTAATTACATCTTTTACTCTTGGTGAAAAATTATCATCCATAATATATAATTGGTATTGTAAATTTAGTGAATTACAGTTTTAAAAACAAAAACCATACCTTCAAGAACTACTGTCAGCTAATAGACGAAAAAAAAGACAATAAAAGAGTTAAAAAACGCTTAATTTATTAACTAAAAGCTAAAATAAAGTTGTTAATAAATCATTTAAATAAGTGTAAGGAAATAGCTGAAAAAATTTTAAAAAAACGTATCTTGGCACGCTTTGAAAACTAATATAATTATTTAATATAACAACTTATGTCTGAAGGAGAAAAGTTAATTCCTATTAACATAGAAGATGAAATGAAATCAGCTTACATCGATTATTCGATGTCAGTAATCGTATCTAGAGCACTTCCTGATGTTAGAGATGGCTTGAAACCAGTGCATCGAAGAGTTCTTTACGGAATGTATGATTTAGGTGTAACATCAAGATCTGCCCACAAAAAATCTGCGAGAATTGTAGGGGAGGTTCTGGGTAAGTACCACCCGCACGGTGATACCTCTGTTTATGATGCAATGGTACGTATGGCGCAGGAATGGAGTATGCGTTATTTATTAGTTGATGGTCAAGGGAACTTTGGATCTGTAGATGGAGACAGTCCAGCAGCAATGCGTTATACTGAGGCCAGAATGCGTAAAATTTCAGAAGATATTATGGCAGATATCGAAAAAGAAACAGTTGATTTTCAGCTGAACTTTGACGATACTTTATATGAACCAAAAGTAATGCCTACAAGAGTTCCTACTTTATTAGTAAATGGAGCAACTGGTATTGCGGTTGGTATGGCGACTAATATGCCTCCACACAATTTAACAGAGGTTATTAATGGTACTTTAGCATACTTAGATAATAATGATATTGAGGTTGACGAATTAATGACGCATATTAAAGCTCCTGATTTTCCAACGGGTGGTGTAATATATGGTTATGAAGGCGTTCGTGAAGCTTTTAAAACGGGTAGAGGACGTATTGTAATGCGTGCTAAAGTTGGTTTTGAAGAAGTGGACGGAAGAGAGTGTATCATTGTTACTGAAATTCCATATCAAGTTAACAAAGCCGAAATGATCAAACGTACGGCTGATTTGGTTAACGAGAAAAAAATTGAAGGTATTGCGAACATTCGTGATGAATCTGACAGAAATGGTATGCGTATCGTTTATATCTTGAAACGAGATGCGACACCAAATGTAGTTTTAAATACCTTGTATAAATATACTTCATTACAATCTTCTTTTAGTGTAAATAATATTGCATTAGTAAAAGGCCGTCCTCAAATGTTGAATCTGAAAGATATGATTCATTATTTTATTGAGCACCGCCATGAAGTTGTGGTTAGAAGAACACAGTTTGAATTGCGTAAAGCAGAAGAAAGAGCTCATATTTTAGAGGGGTTAATTATTGCTTCAGACAATATCGATGAAGTAATTGCGTTAATCAGAGGATCTAAAAACACAGATGAAGCTAGAGAGAAATTAATCGAAAGATTTAAACTGTCAGATATTCAAGCTCGTGCCATTGTCGAGATGCGTTTACGTCAGTTAACAGGTCTGGAGCAAGATAAATTAAGAGCAGAATTTGACGAATTAATGAAGTTAATTGAGCATTTGAAAGCTTTATTAGCAGATGTTAATTTGAGAACAGATTTGATTAAAGAAGAGCTAACTGAAATTCGTGATAAATATGGTGACGAAAGACGTTCTCAAATTGAATATTCTGGAGGAGATGTAAGTATCGAAGATTTGATTGCTGACGAAAATGTAGTTATTACAATTTCACACGCAGGTTATATCAAACGTACAAACCTTACAGAATACAAAACGCAAAATAGAGGTGGAGTTGGACAGAAAAGTGCTGGAACAAGAGATCAAGATTTCTTAGAGCACATGTTCGTGGCAACAAACCACCAGTATATGATGTTCTTTACCCAAAAAGGAAAATGTTTCTGGATGCGTGTTTATGAAATTCCAGAAGGAAGTAAAACAGCAAAAGGTAGAGCAATTCAGAACTTGGTAAACATTGAAAGCGATGATAAAGTTAAAGCTTTCATTTGTACACAAGACTTAAAAGACAAAGATTATATCAATACGCATAATCTTGTAATGGTAACGAAACAAGGTCAGGTGAAGAAAACTTCTTTAGAGAAATATTCTAAACCAAGAGCAAATGGTGTTGCTGCTATTACAATTAAAGAAGGTGATGAATTACTTGGAGCTCAGTTAACAAACGGAGAAAGCCAAATCATCTTAGCGGTTAAATCTGGTAAATTGGTTCGTTTTGAAGAGACTAAAACACGTCCGATGGGAAGAACAGCTTCTGGAGTTCGTGGAATTACTTTAAAAGATGATACTGATGAAGTAATTGGTATGGTTACTGTAGATAAAAACGATATTAATGATTCACAAATTTTAGTTGTAACTGAAAATGGATACGGAAAACGTACCAAATTAGTTGATGAAGATGGAGAAGATGTGTATAGAATTACAAACCGTGGAGGTAAAGGAGTTAAAACACTTAACATCACAGAAAAAACAGGTAAATTGATCTCGATCAATGCTGTGACAGATGCAGACGATTTAATGATTATTAATAAGTCTGGATTGACTATCAGAATGGCAATCGAAGATTTACGTGTTATGGGACGTGCAACTCAAGGTGTTAGATTGATTAACCTTAAAGGTAAAGATTCTATCGCTGCGGTTACAACAGTAATGAAAGATGATGCAGAAGAGGTAGAGTTAGATGAAGATGGAAATGTAATCGGTGCAATCGAAAGAGTTAAGCCAGATTTGGAGGTTCTAGAAGATGACGGATCTGTAGAAGAGGAAGATGACTCTGATGATGAAGTGGCAGAAGATGAAGACGATGCAGAAGCAGAAGACGAAGAATCTGAAGAATAGTTAAAAACAAAAAATTAAATACAAATAAATACCATTATGAAAAGTAAATATGTAATACTTGCATCAGCATTACTGATCTCTGTAGCTACGTTTGCTCAAAAAGATCAAATTAAGAATGCTGAAAAGGCATTAAAGGGTGGAGATGCGCAAGGTGCTCTTGCTCAATTAAAAGATGCAGAGAACTTAATTGTAAATGCTAAAGATACGGAGCAGGCACAATATTATTTTGTTCAAGGAAATGCCTTTTTAGAGTTAGCAAATAAAAAAGTTGAGGAAGGTAAAAACTTGTCTTTAGCAGCTAATAGCTACAAAAAATTAATTGAAGTTGAAAAAGCTTCAGGAAAACAAAAATATTCAACTCAAGCTGCAGCATCAATTTCTAATATTAAAGGTTTATTGATTAACTCTGCAATTGCAGATACTCAATCAAGCAAGCATGTAGAAGGTGCTAAAAAATTATATGAAGCATATGAGTTAGATAAAAAAGATACAATTAACTTGTATTATGCTGCTTCTACAGCTGTAAATTCACAAGATTATGATCTTGCTTTGCCGATGTATGAAGAATTGAAAAAACTAAATTATTCAGGAAAAGGAACGATGTATACAGCTGTAAACAAAGCTTCTGGAAATGATGATAGTTTTGCAAATGCAAAAGAAAGAGATTTAGCTGTTAAGTTAGGAACTCACGAAAAACCTAAAACTGAAGCTATTCCTTCAAAAAGAGGTGAGATTTATAAAAACTTAGCGTTAATCTTAGTTCAAAAAGGACGTACAGAAGATGCTAAAAAAGCAATCGCAGATGCTAGAAAAGCAAATCCAGAAGATACTTCTTTGATTTTGACTGAAGCTAATTTATATTTAGAGACCAAAGACTTCGATATGTACAAAAAATTAGTTGGCGAGGCTTTGCAAAAAGATCCAAACAATGCTGATTTAGTGTTCAATTTAGGAGTAATTAGTGCTGGAGCTAAAAATAATGCTGATGCAGAGAAGTATTACTTGAAAGCAATTGAAATCAATCCTAATTATACAAATGCTTACTTAAACCTTGCTGCTTTAAAATTAGAAGCTGAAAAACCAATCATTGATGAAATGAATAAATTGGGAACTTCTGCAAAAGACATGAAACGTTACGATGTTTTAAAGGCACAAAGAGAGGCTGTTTTCAAAGGAGTAATTCCTTATCTTAAAAAAGCGAACGAATTAGATCCTAAAAACGAAGATGTTTCTAAAACATTATTAGGAGTTTATAGTGCTCTTGAAATGACTGCAGAGGCTAAAGCTTTGAAAGCTAAAATGTAATTATTAGCTTTTTGAAATAATAAAAAAAAAACCATTCACCGCGGTGAATGGTTTTTTTTATGCGTTTAACCGACAAGTTCAGCAGATAAAGTAATGGTTGTATTTAACAGTTTTGAAATCGGGCAGATTTCTTTTGCTTTGGCAGCTGTTGAAGCGAACTGTTCAGCAGAAATTGAAGGAACTTTACCTTTTAAATCTAAATGAATTAAAGTAATTGTTCCGTCTTCAAAAGTTACTGTAGCTTCTGTAGTCAAATCATCTGCTGTAAAACCAGCTTCGTTAAGTAAAAAGCTTAATTGCATTGTAAAACAGCCAGAATGAGCTGCAGCAACTAGTTCCTCTGGATTTGTACCTACGCCATCAGCAAATCTGGTCTTAAAAGACAATTGTGCATTATCTAAAGTTGTGCTTTGAGTGCTGATTGTTCCTTTTCCTTCCATACCGGTTCCTTTCCAGTTGGCGTGTGCTTTTCTTGTAAATTTCATATTCTCTTATTTAAAAATTAGTATTAAATGTTATTTGCTTAGTTGTCAGTTAATAGTGGTAACTCAAATATAATCAATATTTTGCAGAATAATTTTATGAAATTTAATCAGATTGTTAAGTTTCAGGTTTTCGTTGAAAACTGTATGGTGGTTTTTAACGCAAATAACGCTAAGGATTTGCGCAAAGTTCGCAAAGCTTTTATTCAACACATAAAGCTTTGCGAACTTATGTTCTTAAACAATCCTTAATAAATAAAGCTTTGCGCGCGTTGCGTTAAAAAATAAGCGTCAAAAAAAAGATGCAATGATAATTCATTGCATCTTTATAATTGTAAAATTCCAATTGAGCATTGTTCTTTGGAATTTAAAAATTGGAATTTTTCGGATTTATTCTTGTCCTAGATTTCTTAATTGTCTTAATTTATCTTTCCATACGTCAAGACTTTCTTTATGAATAGCAATGTTTTTGCGTACTTCAGTAACAATAGAATTCTCTTTTTTAGCATTTTTAGTATTGGTAAAGAACTGAATGTTATTTTCTAACTGGAAAATTTCATTTTGCACTTCTTCAATTTTACGCATAATAAAGATCTTTTCATTGTCTAATTTACGCGTGTCGTTACTGTCAGTTAGAGAATCTATGCGGTTTGCAAAACGCATCATTTCAGACTCTTTTTTGCTTAAACTTAGTTTTTCAAAAAGGGCATCCAATATTTTGTTGAATTTTCCTTCGATATGTCTTCTAGAAAAAGGAACCTTTCCAAATCCTTTCCAAGTTTCAATGTGTGCTTTTATAGCGTCTAAGTCGGTTTTGTGATCTCCAGTTAATTGGAAAGCTCTTAAAGTATCTAAATATGCTTTTTTATTATCAAAAGCAGCTACTTCTTCGCTATTTTCTTCAGATTTATGTTCTTTTAATTTATCGAAATAATGATTGCAAGCATCCTTAAATTCTTTCCAGATTTTATCTGAATATTTTTTTGGAACATGGCCAATTTGTTTCCATTCTTCCTGGATTTGTTTCATTATAGGAGTTGTGGCAGAGAAATCACTGCTTTCCTGTAATTCTTTAGCTTTGGCAACAAGAGCCAGTTTTTTATTTAAATTATCATTTTGGTCTTTCTTGATGTCTTTGTAGAAAGAATTTTTGAATGCATTGAAATTTCTAACTGCAGTTTTAAACGCGGCCCAAGTTTCTTCATTTACTTCAGAAGGAACTTTTCCGGCAGCAAAAAACTCATTTCTTAAATCTTCTACTTTCTGAATTTGAACAAGCCATTGCGAGTGAGAATTTACTTTTTCGCTTCCAAGTGCTTCAATTTTACTAATAATCTCTTTTTTAACTTCAAGATTTTTTTGCTCATTTGCTCTTTGGCTTTCGAACAAAAGCTCTCTTTTATCGTGTATTTTCTTAGTCAGTTCACTAAATTGATTCCAGATGGCGTCTCGGTGTTCTTTAGAAACAGGACCGATTTCTTCTTTCCAGATTCGGTGTAAATCTTGTAACTCACGGAAAGATTTGCTAACATCGGCATCGTTTGCCAATTCTTCAACGCGCGCTATAATTTTTTGTTTTAATTCTAAGTTATGTTTGAAATCTAAATCCCTAGCTTCGCGATCTAAATGAAGATAATCGTAGAAGTTTTCTACATGAAAATGGTAATTATTCCAAACGTGATTGTATTTGTCTTTTGGAATAGCTCCAGCATTTTTCCATCTTTCTCTTAATTCATTAAAATGCTTAAGAGTGTCTTTGATGTTTTCTTGCGGATTAATTAATTCTTTTAATTCTTCAACAATAGCCAGACGGTTCTCTAAATTGCTTTTTAGATTGGTCTGTAAATGTTTAAAATGAGCATTTCTTTTCTCTCTAAAAACATTATAATATTCGTCAAATTTTGATTTTAAAGGAAGATGATATTCAAATTCTTCATTAGGATCTGGATTAGAGGCTAAAAATTCTTCTTTTTTCTCCTCTATAAGATGGTGGTATTGTAGTAAAAAAGCTTTTTTGATTTCTTCAATATGATCTTTTACAGACATTACTTTGTCTATATTAACCAGTTTTTTAAGTTCATCAACAAGCGCATCAAGAGAAAATGTGTTGTAATCCTGCATAGGAATGTCATGACGTTCCTTTAAAGTTTCGTCTTCACTTTCAGCAGCGTTTGAATTTGTAATGACATCTAATGCTTCTTGATGAGCATTTTCTTGTTTTTCTAAATCATTTTCAGTTTCTGCGACCAAGTTTTCGGTCAAAGTTTCAGAATCTGATGTTTCAATTGCACCATTTGCTACAGAATCATTTATTTCGATTCCAGATTTTCCGTCTGCTTCATGCAGGTTATCATTCTTTTCTTCTAACATCTTTAAAAATGTATAAGGTTTTTATTTTAAACAATGCGAAAGATAGTAAAGGTGTTTCTAACTACAAAATAAATCGTTTGTTTATACACTAATTTGCGATGAAATTCTTATTGTTCAAGTCGGTTTAGCATTATGATATATTAAATTTTGTTATTTTGATTGATAAGATGGAAATAGTATTTTTTGCGGTTTTTTAATGAAAAAGAAATAAAATTATAAGAAAGTGAGGCTGAATTAGCAGTTTCTTCTAAATCAAAACAAAACCAACAGACCAACTTCCATACCGAAATTATATGATTTTTCTCCGCCAAAAGCTACGCTGGGGTGTACATAAACTAAATTTGTTGGAGTGATTTTTCGGCCAAATTCCATAAAAGCATTATTCTGAAAGCCATCGAGAACATAATTGTATCTAAAACCTATATCGGTAGCAATCCAATTTTTGCCAAAAAACCACAATAAGTTGTTTTCTAGCAATGTCACGCTTACATCGCTTCGATTGCTTGATCCTGCAAAACTTTGGGAATGTTCAACGGTCGCAAGCCATAAAAATTTCTTTTGATGGAAGTATTTTGCAAAGATACCTGCTGGAATTACTACCCATTTTCCTGTACCAAAACTTGGGTCTGCAGCAGAATTTGAGATAACACGGGTTCTAAGACCAATCCCGCTGGTTTTTTTAAAATAAGGAATAAAACTAAGTCCAGCACCAACATCACCAAGTCCAGTTTGATTGATAGAGTTAGAATTGGTTGAGATTAAAGGTAGATCAAACCTCAAATTCCAAGCTTTGTTGCCTATAGGTTGTAAAACACGCAAATTAGTAGTGTTGTACGAGCCATTCTTCGTGTCTAAATATTCATTGTACAACAGAATAGTTTGAAGAAAGTAATGATATCTGGGTTCGGCAAAAGGGCTGTTGCTTCTGTCTATATCTTCATCTTGTGCCGATGCAAGAAGCGTAACAAGAAAAAAAATGCTAAAGTAAAGTAATTGTTTTTTCATAACTGTCTGCAAATGAGTAGACTAATTTACGAAAATTACTTTAACATTTTAATTTTTATTTGTTCCAGATTTTCCATGCTTTTTCAGCCTGAAAAATAAGCATGTCGTGCCCGTTTTTAATTACAGCTCCCATTTCTTTTGCTTTTCGTAAGAAAGTAGTTTCTGCAGGATTGTAGATTAAATCGTATGCAATATGTTTTTCTGTAAAAAACTCATATGGCAAATTTGGACAAGCTTCAACATTCGGACTTGTTCCAACTGGTGTACAATTAATTATAATTTGAAAATTATCAAATGTAGTTGCATTGATCAAATCATAATCAATTATGTTTTCTTTAGCTTCTCGAGAAACAAAAGTGTACGGAATATCCAATTCGTCTAAAGCAAAAGCAACACCTTTAGAAGCTCCGCCAGTTCCTAGAATTAGAGCTTTTTTATGGTGTGGCTCTAATAATGGTTTTAAAGACTTTTTAAATCCGTAATAATCTGTGTTGTATCCTTTTAATTTACCGTTTTTAGTAAATTTAATAGTATTGACAGCGCCAATTAGAGTGGCTTTTTTTGATAATTTATCTAAGAAAGGAATAACTTGTTCTTTGTACGGAATGGTAACATTTAATCCTTTTAAATCAGGATTGTTTTTAATTAATTCTGTGAAGTAATTAATCTCAGAAATGTCAAAATTCTCATAGCTGTTACCAGCAAAAACTTCATTATTAAATTTTTCTGTAAAATAACCTTTTGAAAAAGAGTAGCTTATATTGCGTCCTAATAATCCAAAACGTCTTCTTAATAAAATATCAACCATTCTTATTTACGATGTTTTTCTATATAATTTTTTACTGTTTTTTTTGCCCAAACTACAGGAAACAAATCTTCAATTAGGATATAGTTGTCAAAGTTTAGACGTAAACCATTGCTTAAATGAAATTTAGCTTTTGTGCTGTCTTGAATCATAAAGTACAATCCTGCCAAACGATATTCGATTTCGTTTTCTTCAGGGAAATATTCTGAAGCCTGTAACAAAGTTTGAATAGCAGTTTCAAATTCTCCTAAAAATTGTAGAATGTCAACCCAGTATAACCAAGTGTCTAATGCATAATCTCCAAATTCAACGGCTTTTCTAAAACCAAATTCGGCTTCTTCAAAGAAATTCATCTGTTTGTTGATTGTTGCATATCTTTTCCAGTACAAACGATTTTGATTGTCAATTGCTAAAGCTTTATTAACAAAAAATAATGCTTTTTGATAGTTTTTCTGGCGAAGATGAAAATCTGTTATTGCAATCCAGCCTTTGTCTAAAAGCGGATCTTCGTGTACAGTTTGGTTATAATATTGAATCGCTTTTGCTAAATTTCCAAGTTTTTCATAACATTTTCCAATTCGAAGAAGAGCGTACGAAGTCGCATCGTCCAATTCGATGGTTCTGTTATAACTTTCAATTGCTTCATTGTATTTTTTTAGACGTTCGTAAGCTTTTGCTTTTTCCATAAAAGCGCCTAAAAATTCATCATCAATCAGCGTTGCGTAGTCAAATGCGCGAATAGCATTTTCATATTCTTTTACGCCATAATGAAGACGTCCAAGCTGATGCCATGCGATTTCACTATACGGATTTCTGTTGATATATTCATTAAGATATACAATAGCTTCTTGGTTCTGATCTAAAAATTCAAAACAATATACTACGTTATAAAGAGCAGATTGATCTTCTAAGTCTTCTTCAAGACATTTGATAAAACTCTCCTTTGCAAGCTCAAGATTATCCATAAATAGATATTCCATTCCGATCAAATTATACACATCAGCATAATCATCAGTGTATTGTAGCGCGATTTTTAACAGTTCGACTGCTTTTTCGTGCTGATCTCTTTTTGAGCAGATATTGGCTTTCTGGATATAGATTTCCTCGTTGTTAGGTTCAATTGCGTATAACTCATTCAAAAGCTTTTCGGCGATCTCGAGTTTGTCATCATAAACTAGCATTTCTACTTGTACTAATTTTAAGCCTGTAGATTTTGGATGCTGGTCTAAAGCAAGTTTTAAGGCTTTTTTTGCTAAATTAGCCTTACCTATGTCTAAATAATGAAGAATGATTTCTTCGAATTCTTCAGAATCAAAAAAGAGTACTTTGTTAGTTTTTAACATTGACTCAAATTTGGATAGGGATAGGTTATAATCTTCTTCTTCGTTGCTTAATTGCATACTTCGTATTTTTGAAATTAGCCTGTTATAAATTTAGGCAACCATATAATCGCTGTAAGGATAGGAAATTAATTGTTTTGAACAATTTAATTAACAATATATGGCGTTTTTTATTCTGTTTTGGGAAGAAATCTCCTTTATTCTTAAGGGATTAACTTCAGTTTTGTCATTTTTTTATTTGTATCGGAAGACTTTTTTGAAATAGAAATTGGGTGTTAATTCCTGCCAGTTTTATTAAAAACAGTGCTCAAATAATTTTGCGTTTTAGTTTTTGTTCTTCTTCATTATTTCGTCCATCACCTCTAGAATAATCGCACATCCTTCTCTAATTTCATCTTCAGAAATGGTCAAAGGAGGTGTAATTCGTATAGCGCATCCTTCAAATAAAAGCCAGAATAAAATAAGACCTCTGTCTTGACAGGTTAAAATGACTTCGTTGGTAATATCTGCCGATTCTGTCATGGCGGCAAGCATTAATCCTTTTCCTCTAACTTCTGTAATCAAAGGATGTACCAAAAGCGATCTGAAGAGTTTTTCCTTCTTCAGCGTTTCTACCATTAAATTTGTTTCAGTTAATTCTTGCAAAGTAGCCAAGCAAGCTGACGCAATGACAGGGTGACCTCCAAAAGTGGTAATATGCCCTAATTTAGGATTTTCTGTTAAAAGGTCCATTTTTTCGGCAGAAGCAGTAAAAGCACCAACCGGCATTCCGCCGCCCATTCCTTTGCCCATGACCACAATATCTGGAACAACATCGTAATTTTGAAAACCAAAGAGTTTTCCGGTTCTTCCAAAACCTGGCTGAATTTCGTCAACAATCATTAATGCTCCAACCTCATCACAACGTTTGCGGACTTTTTGAAGAAAATTGTTTTCTGGCTGAATAAAACCAGCGCCACCTTGAATGGTTTCTAAAAGAATAGCTGCTGTTCGGGTTGTTATTTTTTGTAAATCTTCTTCGTTATTGAAAGTAATAAAATCAACATCTGGGAGCAAAGGTCTGAATGCTTGTTTGCGTTCTTCAAATCCCATAACGCTCATAGAACCCATTGTGTTTCCATGATATGCATTGTGGCAAGAAATAAGCTGACTACGTCCTGTAGCTCGTTTTGCCAGTTTTAGAGAGCCTTCAATTGCTTCTGTACCAGAATTGACTAAATAAGTTTTGTTTAAGGATTCTGGAAGGAGAGAAGCCATTAATTTACAATATTGAACTGCTGGACTTTGAGAATATTCTCCATAAACCATAACGTGAGAATATTTGTCCAACTGATCTTTTATGGCTTGATTTACTCTTGGATGCTGATGTCCTAAAGTGCAAGCCGAAACTCCGGCAACAAAATCTAAATATTTTTTATCGTTTGCGTCGTATATGTAAGAGCCAATGGCGTGTGAAACTTCCATTCCGAGTGGATAAGGAGAAGTCTGCGCTTGGTATTTTATAAAATCTGGATTCATTTCTTTTTGAGGTTCAAAGTTGCAAAGGTACTTAGGTTCTAAGGTTTTTTAACTTTACGCTTAGGTTAACTTTGTGGTTTAAACAATCACAAGGCGCTGTAAACTGTAACTGCGACTAAAAACTACTTACTTTTAGCTTTCGTATCTGTTTTAGCAGTTGGTTTTTTCTTGTCGTAATTTAAAGTTTCTTTCCTAACTTTTATTGGGACGTTTTTGCCTTTTTCTTCCTGTTCTTTTCCTTCTTTAATCAGTTTTTCATTCAGTTCATTGTCTTCAGTGGTAAAAATATCGTCTTTTGACTTTATTCTTTCATCTCCTCGCCAATTCATTCCTCGAAGTTTTCTCGCATTTTCTGGAAGTTCATCTTCTGGGTAAATATCTCCATCAACTTTATTGAAGAAAGTAATGGTCTCAATAGCATTGTTTTCCAATATCATATTGATTTTACTGCTGACATTTTTATTTATTCCGATTAGCTCATGTGCGTCATTTCGCATATAATAAATTACTTCGGTATTTTTAATGACATCAACATCGTGTAGTTTTCCGTCCCGGAATTTTCCAAACAAATTGATTCCCTTGACTTGATTAAAACCAGTTCCAAGGGTATCTTTGGAGAGGACAAAAGAATTATTTAATACTTTTAAAGAGTCAATTTTTCTCGTTTTATTGTCACCAATTAGGTGCATTACATCTCCTGTAATTTGGTTGTCTCCGTTCCAAAGAATTGGATTTCCAATAAGTTTTGTCAAAGCGCTTTTAGAATCAGAATGTATAGAATCACATTTTCCGCTCATGTCTGTTTTATAAAAACGAACATTGTTAAAAGCGCGCAGAATTCGTTCGCCTTCTTTTCCTGTTACCATTAATTTTTTTCCGTGAATATAAACTGAGTCGTTTTCGACTAAATTAATAGCAACGGCTCTTTTGGTTACAAACATTGAATCTTTCAGCTTGTAAAGCTCTGCATAATGGCCTTTTACAATTCCTTTGTTGATCGAATCGGTAATTTTTACGTTTCGTGTTGCTGATGCAAATTCAATATTTCGATTATAATACAAGCTATCTCCTTCTATAAGCCGATCGTCGTACTTAATATACGACCTTCGTAAAAAATGCGCTAAGTTTTTCTTTGTATCGTAAAAACCTTTTTCGGTATAAATGTAATTGGCTTTGCTTGTAATAGTTGAAGGGCCAAGAAGATATGTGTGTCCAGAATTACTGTAATAATCCAAATGGTTTGATTTGATTACATATTTCGGATTTGTAATTGTAACTTCTGTCAAGAACTGAAATTTCTTTTCTTTTACATAATATCTTCCAGATTTACTCACCAAAGTATTGTCTTTGTTTATGATAGTACCTTTCGTATTATAAAATGCTTCTTGAACATTTCTGTCAAAATTTATAGTGTCAGTCTGTAAAGTGGCGTCAGGAGAAGTTAAAACTGCATTTCCTGTAGCAAAAGCTTTTTTTTCATTTCCGCTATATTCGGCATATTTACTATTCAAGAATAAAGTATCTCCCTGTACTAATTGTACATTTCCGAATGCTTTTAGATAATTCTCTTTTTGAAAAAAATAAGCTTTATTGCAAGTTAATACAACACCGTCGTGGTTCACTTTTACATTTCCGGTAAGTAAAAGCGCATCAGGTACATTAACTTGATCTACATCAGAAAAGTCAGCATTCTCGATGACAATTGTTTTAGGAGATTGTGCAGGTTTTTTTGCTTGCGCTAAAGTGAATTGAACGCTTAAAAAAGACAGACAAATAAATATGAAAAAGAGTGATTTCTTCAACTGATTAAATTTTTGTCAAATTTATAAAAAAGGTTAGAACCTGTGGCTGATATTAGGATTAATTTATAATAAGTCATCAACAGTCTAAAGTCAGATTTAAGCCTCATTTTATTTTTCAACAAAATCTTAAACTCTCACGTTGTAGTGCTTGTATTTTAAGCTGAAAACATTGTAAATTAGATAAAACGTTTTCGGAGTTTTAAAAAATGAGCTATTTTTAGAAAAATGTTTTGATGCTTTCAAGTGTTGAAGCCAAAGAGAGAAGATAAGAATAGCCTAAAAAATATGATAAGTAAAAGAATAATCGCAGCCGGAATAACATTAACGGTACTATTTTCAGCCTGTAAAACAAAAGATATAAAAATGAGCACAGCAAACGAACAAACGACAGCAGAAAAGAAAGTTGTAGTTTATCAAGTTTTTACGCGCCTTTTTGGAAATAAAAATACAAACAATAAACCGTGGGGAACTATTGAAGAGAATGGTGTTGGAAAATTTAATGATTTTACAGACAAAGCGCTTCGCGAAATAAAAGATTTAGGTATTACCTATATTTGGTATACTGGAGTTCCGCATCATGCTCTAGTGGGTGATTATACAGCATATGGAATTTCAAATGATGATCCAGAAGTGGTAAAAGGGCGTGCAGGATCTCCTTATGCCGTAAAAGATTATTATAATGTAAATCCAGATTTAGCTGTAAATCCAGAAAAACGTTTGGAAGAATTTGAAGCATTAATTAAGCGTACTCACAATGCAGACTTAAAAGTAATAATTGATATTGTTCCGAATCACATTGCTAGAAAATACGAAGGAAAATCGAATCCTGATGGAGTAAAAGATTTTGGCGAAGATGATGATGTTACGGTTGAGTATAAACGAGACAATAATTTCTATTATATTCCGCAGCAGCATTTTGAAATTCCAGACGGCGATATTCCTTTAAATGGAGAAAAAAATCCGCTTATTGATGGGAAATTTGATGAAAATCCAGCGAAATGGACAGGAAATGGCTCTCGTAAAATTAAACCAGACCAAAATGACTGGTACGAAACGGTAAAAGTAAATTATGGAGTGCGTCCAGACGGAACTAAAGATTTTCCTGAACTTCCTGCTGGTTTTGATCAAAAATCTTATCAAGAACATTTTACTTTTTGGCAAGATAAAGATGTTCCCAATTCTTGGAAGAAATTTAGAGATATTGCATTATACTGGACAGCAAAAGGTGTTGACGGATTTCGTTACGATATGGCCGAAATGGTTCCGTATGAATTTTGGAGTTATATGAATTCTTCGATTAAAATGAAAAATCCAAATGCATTTTTATTGGCTGAAGTTTATAATCCGAATGAATACCGCAATTATATTCGTTTAGGAAAAATGGATTATCTGTATGATAAAGTAGAGACTTATGATAAACTGAAAGATATTATTCGCGGAAAATCTTCACCAGATGAATTAACAAAAATTCAAAACGGAATGTCGGATATTGAGCATCATATGCTTCATTTTCTAGATAATCATGACGAACAGCGTTTAGCAAGTCCAGAATTTGCAGGAACGCCAGAAAGAGGAAAACCTTTAATGGTGGTTTCAGCCACAATCAGCACTTCTCCAACTATGATTTATTTCGGGCAAGAAGTAGGAGAGGCAGGGAACGAAGATGCCGGTTTTGGAAAACGCTCCAGAACATCTATTTTTGATTATGTCGGAGTTCCAAACCATCAGCGCTGGATGAATGATGGGAAATTTGATGGAGGACAACTTTCTGAATCTGAAAAACAGCTTAGAGACTTTTATAAACGTTTGTTGAATTTTACAATCAATAGCAGTGCTTTAATGGGAAGTTTTGAAGAAATTCAAACCGTAAACCGCCAAAATAATGAAAGTTATGATGTATTGCTTTATTCTTACGCACGCTGGTCTGAAAGCCAAAAATTGATTGTAGTCGCTAATTTCTCTTCTGAAAAGGAAGTGAATTTGATTTAAAAGTTCCTTCTTCACTTATTTCAAAATGGAATTTAAAAGACGGAGAATATCAGATGAAGGATCAATTGTATCAAAACAAAACATTTGTACTTAAAGTGCAAAATGGGCAAGGAGAAGCTAAAATCTCAATTCAGCCTTCAGAATCTTTGATTTTAGAAATGAAATAAAAGCACTTGAAAAAAAATAACAAAGAAAACTTGTTTAGAATATGCTAAACGAGTTTTTTTGTTTTTAAACGTCTTTTAGCAAAGAAAAAATCTCTTTTATAGAAAATGTTGCACCACAAACAAATTCGTCAGAAGCGCCATAATAAATGGTTAATGTATCACCATCTGGATCAAGAATATGACCGTTTGTAAAAACGACATTTCCAAAGAAACCACTTAATTCATAACTTGTTTTAGGAAACATAATAGGAGTTTCGGTTCTCGAAATTACTTTCGTAGGATCTTTTAAATCCAATAAAAAAGCTCCTAAACAATATTGATGAAATTCGTTTGCTCCGTGATAAATTTCAAGCCAGCCTAATTCTGTTTTGATTGGTGCGGCTCCAGCGCCAACTCTTTTGCTGTCCCAATTGCCTTTTCTGGTTTTGATGATGCATTTATGGTTTCCCCAATGAATGCCATCGGGAGAAGAAGCAATCCAAATATAATTTCCACCAATATCTACACTACTTGGACGATGTAAGGCATAAAATAATCCGTTAATTTTTTCTTCAAAAATGGCGCAATCTTTATTGTGAGGAGGGAAAATCATTCCGTGTTTTTGAAAATTCTTCCAATCTGTCGTAGTTCTCAATCCAACGCCAACACCGCTAGGAGAGACAGATGTAAAAGTGAGGTAATATTTCTCTTCAATGACAGATACACGGCAATCTTCAATTCCGAAAGTTTCTAGTATTCCTTCGCCAACCAAATAGGGGTAATCTTCTGGTTCATAAAAATTTTTTCCATCTTCACTGCACAATAAGCGAATATGTGATAAAGTAGTCAAATAATCTATGCCTTGATAGTTAATTACACGAGCATCTGTCGCAATGAGTTCGGGATGGTCTTTTAGAATTTCAATAATCTGAATTGAACCCGCTTCAGTTAAGATTGGAAACGAAATAATGTTTTCGTTTTGTCTCGGTCTTTCGGCAACACGTACAGCTAGCCAGATTTTATTTTGAAATTGAAACACGCCAGGGTTTAGCAGACAGGTAATTTCTAATCCATCTCTGCTTGGCGGTAAATCTGAAGGAGATAATAAAGGGTTTTCTGTAAAACGATTGGCAATATCTTTCATGATCTTCGTTTAAGTGCCTAAAAGGTATAAAAAAAGCTGATACAATTTGTATCAGCTTTTTTGTTTTATACTTTTTTAACCTTTTTGAGTGCTTCAACGTAATATTCGTTTACTTTTTCCCAATTTATATGTTGGTAGAAAGCATCAATATAACTGCCTTTTCGGTTTTGGTAATCTAAATAATAAGCATGTTCCCAAAGATCAATTCCCATGATTGGAGTTCCCGGAATCAAAGCGTTTTTCATCAACGGATTGTCTTGGTTGTCGGTTGTGGTAATTTGCAATTTACCATATCTGTCTACAACCAGCCAAACCCATCCAGAACCAAACTGCTTTTCTGACTGTGCTTTAAATTGATTTGTTAAATTATTAAAAGAACCAAATTCTTTATTAATAGAACCAGCAAGGGTGTCTTTTGGAGTTTGTTCTTTTGGTGTTAGAATGTTAAAATACAGTGTATGATTGTAATACCCACCCGCATTCTGACGAAGCTTTAAGTTGGTAAGAGGCATTTTTTTTAAAATGTCTTCAATAGGCATATTTTCAAACTCAGTCGAAACAATTTCTTTATTAAAAGCATTTGTGTATGACAGATAGTGCTTAGAATAATGTGTTTCTAAAGTTAAAGTTCTTATGTCAGGAGCAAGACCATCATAATTAAATGGCAGTTTAGTCATTTCAAAAGAACCTGGATCGGCTTTAACATCATTTGGCGAACCAATAGTTATTTTCTCTTCTTTTGTTGGAAGAGGAACCTCAACTACTTCAACCAGCTTGTCTTCTTTACAGGAAAATAATAGTAAAAATGAAGCTAAAGTGCTGAACAAAACAACGTTTTTCTTCATAATGTTTTTATTTTGATGTTAATGAATTGATGATTTCGATATAATTTTCTTTGGCTTCGTCTACAGACATATGGCTTATTTGCATCCAGGCATTGGTTTTAAAGGCATTTCGTAAATCAAAATTCTCAGATTGATTGTAAACTGCTGTTCCAAAAGTCGCCTGTTTGTAAAAAGCATAAAGTCTTAACTGCACATCTTGCGGCAGTGAAGCCTGAGTCATTGTCATTGCTGCTTCTACGGCTTTAGCAAAGCGAATGTCTAAATCTTTATCGGCCATTTATGCTTTCGTAGCGATAATTGTTTTACCACCAATTGCTTTTTGATTCAACTCAACATTAATTGGTGTACCTAAAGGTAAAAATAAATCTACTCTTGAACCAAATTTAATGAAACCAGCATCGGTTCCTTGAACAACCTGCATTCCTTCTTTTGCATAGTTTACAATTCTACGAGCCAATGCACCAGCAATTTGTCTGTATAAAATAGCGCCAAAAGTTTCGTTTTCGATTACTACAGTAGTTCTTTCGTTTTCTTCACTTGCTTTTGGGTGCCAAGCAACAAGAAATTTACCAGGGTGGTATTTGCTAAATTTAATAATACCATCCATAGCATAACGCGTAACGTGTACATTGATTGGTGACATAAAAATAGAAACCTGTAAACGTTTATCTTTAAAATATTCTCCTTCATAAACTTCTTCAATAACCACCACTTTTCCATCAACTGGAGCTAGGATGTGATCGCTGTTTCTAACTGCAATTCTCTTTGGGTTTCTGAAGAATTGTAAAATAATGATCAGAATTACAAGTGCTGCAATTTGAACAAGCATTCTAAGCCAATTGATATCTATAAATCTTTCAGCAATTAAAAGTACAGCTACAGTAAATACAGTACCTAATAAAATGGACGGGCCTCCCTCTTTATGAAACATAATATAAAATTTGATAAAATAAAAATATAATTGGTGCTACAAATATAACACTATCTAATCGATCTAGAATACCTCCATGGCCAGGCATTATCGAACCACTGTCTTTAACACCAGCAATTCGCTTAAATTTGGATTCTATTAAGTCTCCGATAGTTCCAAAAATGCTCACAATTAATGCAATGATGGTCCAAATTAAGACTGATGTGTTGCTGAATTCAGGTTTAGGCTGAATGTAGAGTTTGGAAATCAAAAAGCCGGCAAAGGCTGCAAAAACAACACCGCCAATAAAACCTTCGATTGTTTTTTTAGGCGAAACTCGCTCGAATAATTTGTGTTTTCCTATTGATTTTCCAACCAAATAAGCAAAAGTATCATTGGTCCAGATTAAGACAAATAAACCCAAAATAATTTTAGGGTTATAGTCGTTTGTTCCAAAAGAGATTTTTACAATAAAAATAAATGGAAGTGTAATATACCCAAGAAGATATAAATACTTTGAAGAAGTGCTTATTTTTTGAATAGAATCATAAAATAAGAAAATTATGCATTTAATAGAAACAACTATAGTAACGGCAAGAAGAATTAAATCCAGCTGTTTAATGTTAACATCAAGGTTAGTGTTAAAATTAAATGTATCGTCTAAGAATTTGTTTGTCTGTTTGTTGTAATGGCTTACCAGAATTGTAGTGGAGTAGATTAGGACTCCAAAAAATATAGAAAACACTTTATTCAGGTTTACGATATTAGAAAATTCGTATATCGTGATAATTAGGAAAACGCCAAAAAGAGTAATGAAGCTTTCTGTAGAAAACAATATCGAAGTTAATAATAAAGCGATATAAACAGCACCAGAAATGGCCCTCTTCAGTGTTTCGTTCATCTTAAAGATCTTCTAAAAGCAGTAAATAAAGGTTTTTTGCAACACTTCCGTATTGTGTAAAATCTTCGTCTTTCGCTTTTTCGAAATATTTTATTGTAGTGATATTAGTAGGATAGTCTCTTTCGTACTTACGTTTTATAGCGCTTAATCCATCGCTTTTCATTGGAAGAATTTGGCTTGTGGTTGCTATAATAACAATGTTGGCAGGTAATTCGTTTGGTTTGTTTTGTCTGATTTGTTTTGATGAAAATAAAATGGAACCTTCGTCGGCTATAAGGTTTTCGCAGCTTGCCAATAAGAATCTAGGTTTTGTTGGTGCAATATAAAACAATTTGTTTTCCTCCAGCAAACGAAAAAGAGCAGGTTCGTAACATAAAACTTCATTTTCGAACCAGTCGTTTTCTTCTAAAATATTTTCAAATTGCTCGGCAACTTCTTCCATGTTTTCGCAATACAAAAACTTACCTCCATTTTTTTTGAAGTTGAAAATAAATTGCTCATCTAAAGATAAATGACTGTTCTGCGCAGAAGTACCAGCATATTCGCTTTCATTCTCGTCGTCAGAAGCGGCTTCACTAGAGCCAAATATTTTTTTGAAAAAATTCATTTTTTATATGAAATGCTTTACATGTTAATTGAAAACGTTCAAAGATAAAAAAATCTTAATTCAAAAGGGACTTTTGAATTAAGATTTTAAAAATTTATTACGTTTTTCGTAATTATTTATGAAACTACTTCTTCTAAATTTTTGTCAAAAGTGCGTTTTCCGAATATGTTTTCTAAGTCATCTTTAAAGATTACTTCTTTTTCAATCAGAATATCAGCAAGTTGGTTTAACTTGTCTTTGTTTTCTTCTAAAATCTGAATTGCTCTTTGATATTGACCTTCGATTAAATCTGAAATTTCTTTGTCAATAATTTTTGCAGTCTCGTCAGAATATGGTTTAGAGAAATTGTATTCGCTTTGTCCAGTTGAATCGTAATATGTAACGTTACCTATTTTGTCATTCAATCCGTAAATAGTTACCATAGCACGAGCCTGACGTGTTACTTTTTCTAAGTCGCTTAATGCACCAGTTGAAATTCTGTCAAAAGTTACTTTTTCAGCAGCTCTACCACCCATAGTAGCACACATTTCGTCCAACATTTGATCTGTTCTTACGATTTGTCTTTCTTCTGGTAAATACCAAGCAGCACCCAAACTTTGTCCACGAGGAACAATTGTAACTTTAATAAGCGGAGCAGCATGTTCCAGCATCCAGCTTACCGTAGCGTGACCAGCTTCGTGAATTGCAATTGCTCTTTTCTCGTCTGGAGTGATAATTTTGTTTTTCTTTTCAAGACCACCAATAATTCTATCTACAGCATCTAGGAAATCTTGTCTGTCAACAGCTGCTTTGTTGTTTCTTGCAGCAATTAATGCAGCTTCATTACAAACGTTTGCAATATCAGCACCAGAGAAACCTGGAGTTTGTTTTGCTAAGAAATCTAAATCTAGACCTTCAACTTTTTTAATAGGAGCTAAGTGTACTTTGAAAATTTCAGCTCTTTCGCGAATGTCTGGTAAGTCAACAAAAATTTGTCTGTCAAAACGTCCAGCACGCATTAAAGCTTTGTCTAATACATCAGCTCTGTTTGTCGCAGCTAAAACAATTACGTTAGAGTTTGTGCCAAAACCATCCATTTCTGTTAGTAATTGGTTCAAAGTGTTCTCTCTTTCATCGTTTCCGCCAGACATATTGCTTTTTCCCCTTGCTCTACCAACAGCGTCGATCTCGTCGATGAAGATAATAGCAGGAGATTTTTCTTTTGCTTGTTTAAATAAGTCACGTACACGTGAAGCACCAACTCCAACGAACATTTCAACGAAATCAGAACCAGATAAAGAGAAGAAAGGTACTTGCGCTTCACCAGCAACAGCTTTTGCCAATAAAGTTTTACCAGTTCCAGGAGGGCCTACCAATAAAGCACCTTTTGGAATTTTACCTCCAAGATTTGTGTATTTTTCTGGATTTTTAAGGAATTCAACAATTTCCTGAATTTCTTCTTTAGCACCTTCTAGACCTGCAACATCTTTGAATGTTGTTTTGATGTCAGTTTTTTCATCAAACAATTTAGCTTTAGATTTTCCTATATTGAAAATCTGTCCGCCACCGCCAGCGCCACCGCCAGACATTTTGCGCATAATGAAAATCCAAACACCAACAATGATGATGATAGGAAGTAAGCTGATTAAAATATCGCTCCAGTTGTTTGCTTCTTTAAAGTCGTAATCAACTAGTTTTTTTTCAGCTTTTGCTCTGTCAAGTTTTTCCTGAAAAGATTTTAAATCACCAAATTTTGTAGTGTAGTGAGGGCCTTTGTTAGGTCTGTCAAATACATCTTTAGACACCTTTTTATTAGCTGGATCTTTTAATCCGGCATCAGAAAGGTAAATTTCAGCATCTTTATTATTAAAAATGATAACATTTTTAATTTCTCCTTTAGCCAACATGTTGTCAATGTCGGATGATTTTAGTTGAGCAGGTTCGCTTAAGCTTGATCCTCCTGTGGCAAAACTTATGAATAAAAAAACTAAAAGTATTGCGGTGTATATTAACCAAGGACTTATTTTAAATTTATTCGGATTTGGATTATTATCTTTAGCCATTTAATGAAAGTTTCTTTAGTATTTGTTCTCGATTGAAGTTATTTTGGCATCGCCCCAAAGGCTTTCGATGTTGTAATATTCGCGAATATGTTTCTGGAAAACGTGCACTACAATATGTACATAATCCATTAAAACCCATTCTGCGTTATCGGTTCCTTCTACGTGCCAAGGTTTATCTTTTAAGTCTTTTGATACAACTTTTTGAATTGAGTTTACGATGGCGTTTACTTGGGTGTTTGAGCTACCGTTGCAAATAACAAAATAGTCGCATACAGCTGTATCTATCTCTCTTAAGTCAAGAATATCGATATCATTTCCTTTTACTTCCTCAATCCCTTTGATTATGTTCGCCAGTAGAACATCATTATTAACAGTCTTTTTCGCCATGAATTATTTTATATGAATTTGTAAAGTTACCAAATTTTGTGATTATTTTTGAACCTTAACAAAATATTAAATTAAGATATTTAAATTATTTAATGAAACTAATCAAACTCGATGCCATAGATTCTACAAATGACTTCTTAAAAGCTTTGGCTAGTCAGGATGAACTCGATAATTTTACAACGGTAACCGCTGAAAATCAGACAAAAGGGAAGGGGCAAGTAGGCGGAGTATGGAAGACTCAGGCTGGTAAGAACTTAACTATGAGTGTTTTGATCAAAGATTTTCTCTTTAATAACGATGAAGTTTTCAATTTAAGTCTTATTGTCTCCTTAGCGGTCGCAGAGGTTTTAAAAACATTAAATATTCCTGATATTTGTATTAAATGGCCAAACGACATTCTGTCATATAATAAGAAGCTGGTTGGCATATTAATCGAAAATACCTTAAAAAGCGATGGCAGAATCGTGTCAGTTGTCGGAATCGGAATCAATGTCAATCAAACCGATTTTACCGAATTGCCAACAGCATCTTCTCTGTCAGTAATTGCAGGTAAAACTTTCGATAAGGAAGAATTGGCAATTCTAATTGTCGAAAAACTAAAAGAAAAGATCCAATCTTGGAATACCTCAGCACAGATTTTTTGGGACGACTATTTTAATTTCTTATTTAAAAAAGGAATCCCAACCGCATTTAGAGACAATGATAACAAAGATTTCATGGGAATCATTCAAGGCGTTTCTCCAATAGGAAAACTGCAAGTTTTATTAGAAGATGATTCGGTTGTTGAATTTGAGATCAAAGAGGTTAAGATGCTTTACTAAGTTGCTAAGGTTCTACGATGTTAAGATTCTAAGTTTTTTTTAGCAAGAAGGTTTTCTGTAGAGACGCACTGCAGTGCGTCTAACTAAGGTGCTAAGGTTCTGAGATACTAAGGATTCTAAGTTTTTTATTTTAATCTCGCAAAGTCGCTAAGGCGCTAAGTTATTAATGCTTTATCTTAAAAAAATCTTTGCGTCTCTGCGACTTTGCGAGAGCAAAAAAAAATGCCCGACAATAATCGGACATTTTCATTTATAATTCACAATTAATAATTCACCATTATTAAAGCTTGTTCATATTGTTTGCTAAAGTCTCAATGAACTTACTGATTGGACCTTTAACCATCATCGCCATCATAGCGTTGAATTCTCCCTCAAAGAATAATTGAACAGCACTTTCTGAATCAGAAACTGTGTCAATGTTTGAAGTTAGTGTAAACGGAAGTTTGTCACTTGCAGCACCCAAAACAATTTTATTTGGCGCTACTTTATCTTTCATTTTCAATTTGATTTCAGGCATCCCTTTCAATCCAAAAATAAAAGCGTCTTCGCCAGTCACTTCAAATTTAGCAATGTTGTCTGGCATTAATTTTTCGAAATTCTTTACATCAGTCAGTTGATCAAATAGATCCTGAGCTGATTTCTGAACAGTAACTTTTGGACTTTCTAAGTTCATATTGTTTTTTGTTTTGTTTTTGTTTTTTTAACGCAAAGAACGCAAGGTTTTTTTCTTTACTATGACTTTATTTAAGTTCGCAAAGCTGAATTTTAAATAAAATTCCAATTTTTTAAATCCCAAATTCCAAAA